>CEQO01135693.1_pt1 | contig 65295 bp, 68 predicted proteins | sample 531101 | NCBI WGS metagenome assembly CEQO01 (sample SAMEA2621272, study PRJEB7988) | marine metagenome | isolation source: saline water (ENVO:00002010), including
TCGCCGCTTAAATGGCCAATTAAGGCGCTTAGGCGTTTTTCATTAAAGCCTGACGGTATTTGTGCAATGTCTATGGCATCGCCAATACTGAGATCAGGCAAGCTCAGGCTTTCATTTAATAATTGAATGGTTAGTGTTGTGGTCATGATTAGCGCCTCGTGTTGATAATGTTTTGTGCATCCCATGCGGTCAATGATAAGAAGACAACCTGCACCCTAACGGCAATGCGGTCGCCGTCTTTGGTCATAGGTGCTGTGATTGGTGCTGATACACTTTCAACCACCATGGGGCTATAGGTTTTGCCGCCGTATTGAAGTTGTACCAATGGGGGAATGATTGAAGGAAACATGGCCTCGGAAAAACCGTCTTTTATCCCGCTAACCAATAGTGATTGCTTGGATAGTTCGGCGGCCGATGCCCATATTTGTAATTGTTGTAAAGCGTCTTCTACCTCACTTTTTGCGTTAGCCCACGCTTCAAAAAACAAGCTGCCAGTAATACGGATCGAGCTAGCAGACGTGAAGATCTGACGGCTGTTTAACTTGGTAAAGTTTGAGCGCCCCATCAAGCCTTGTAATTTACCCTCGGACTCGCTCAACGCATCAGCAACGCCTGTCAGTTCAGCGGCGGCCGCGCCTAGTTCGGCAATCCCAGCACCCACACCAGTTGGATCATTTGTTACCGCAAATAAGCTGTAGTAAGCGGCGTTGATTTGGCCTGACTGGATCATACCCATCAGGTTAGGTAAGCGCCCTTCGGGGTTTGATGACTCAAAAGGCGTGCTGTACTGGCTCTCGATGGAAAAATCAGCTTCCTCAAAAATAGATTCAACCGTAGGCTGGCTGGTATCAACACTATAAGTCTGCTGACCTTGGCCGCCCTCAAAATTACCCTCTACAACTGGTCTAATTTTTACAACAAGGTTTTTGTTTAAGCCTTTTTCGCGCCAAACGCTGCCTAACGTTTTACCGCTAGGCTTTTGGCCTTTGTTGTTGGCTGGTGCGTCCAGCATTACGCGCCAGCCATATCGGTAAGGGCTTTCATGCTGACGGCAACTATTTTTTGCTGCAGGGTCGTGCTGAGATAGTCTAGCTTGGCGCTAAGCTCCACATCGCCCTCGACCTGATCTACCAAGTCGATTAGCTCGTCAGTATCAACGGTCATCGGGTCAAAATCAGCGGCGCTCATTTGCTGCTCGATCTCGTTAATACGCTTAGCGGCGGCGCTGGTGGCTGGCTCCGCTACTGTGTCGGCTTTGTTTTTTTCTTGGTAATCTATGTCTAGTACGTCAAAAACTTCTGATATGAGCCACTCTTTCTTAGATCGCAATGACTCCATCCAGTCTGAATTTTTTGTCACTTTGGTACTAGCAACAATCGATATCATAGAGTTTTGAGAGGTGTAACCTGCGCCGTTGGCTTTAACTTCAATCAAATTAAGGTTTACGTTTTTACCTGAAGGGTTGTACTCTGATCCTAAGATTTTGTAAGACTTACCATTTCCAGACTCAAAAGATATATTGGTTCCATCTACCGCATTGGCTGACAATCGCAGACCTTGTATTTTTGGACGCTGACTATTCATAACCTCATCGTAAAACTCATTAAAAAATGCAGCAAATAACGCATCGGGATCATCCAGCGTGTCATCTTTTTTAGTTTTATCATTGCCTGCAATAATTTCTTTAACGCCCTTGAATGCTGGGTATTCATTGATAATGTCATCAATGCTGTTAAAAAGTCTTAATGTACTAACGCCTTTTATATTTCTTGATCGCTCAGTATCAATAACAACCTCCCAATCTCCACTTCTAACGTGTTTGGCTGTCCAATGATCTTTTTTATCGCTATCTCGATAAGCTCTGTACTCGTCATCGCCTATCTTTTCGACTGGTGGGAATACATGATCTTCACTAACAGCATTCCACTCCTTTGTTTCGTTGTAAATTTCCATTTGTTTTCTTCTGTCAACAGCTGAGAAAAACCGATTCATCTCACTTCCTTTACTCGGATTGCCACGCCAGCCGCTTAGGTAAGCTCTGTTTGCTAGATTTGCCATTTCTTGAATCTCTTGTTGATCCTTTTTATAGGCTCGGTACTGCTTTAGAACACCAAAAAGACGGATAACTTCTTTAAACTCTGCTTCTACTAACTCTTTCTCTTTTCTGTACGCCGCCGTCTGTTCTTCGCTAGTCCACTCATCAATATCATCATAGGATTTAGACGGAACCCAGCTAGCCCTTGCAAAATCAAGTAGCTTTTCTCCATATTCCAAGGCATTGCTTTTATCTGCATTGGTTATGTCGGGAATGCCTGAGTTGCTAATATTGGCTGCTGGCGCTGTCTCAGCTGTGTTAGGTACATCATGCGTGTCTGTTGTACTCATATCGTCATCTGCTTTTTTATCGTCCATATCTTGATCCGCCTGTGCGTCTAATGCGTTTTCAATCGCTGTTTTGTATTCGCCGGTATTATCGGTAAATACGTGTTTTACGGTTGCAACAACGTCTTGGCCACTCATGCCTTTTAAGATCTTAGCTTCACCATAAGCATCGACTTCGGCGCGCAAGTAAGCACCATCTTTTGAGATCTGCACGGTGATACCGTAAGTGGGGTTGGATTTGCTGTTAAGGTCATCGAACATTGAATCTTGATAAGCTGTTGCTGTATAGTCACCGACAACCGCATCAGCACCTATATCGATGGAAGCATCGACTACCTTACACACGGCATCCGTAAAGTTTAGTGTCATATCTTTAAAGATACCGGTGTCGATATGGTATAGATCGCTATAGCTGTCCTCGCCGTGGTTTTGGTTGCCTACATGAATATTGTCATCGCCGATACCTAAAATATTTAGCTTATCGCTGTTGCGATCTAGGAATAATTCAGGGTACTCGCTTTCATCGATCTCCGCGTAGTCTACGTCATCGCTGCTAGTGCTATGCTTGGCCAATAATGCGTCGATACCTCTAAACGCGGGGTAAGTGGCAATGAGATCTTCGCTGTTATCAAACATTTTCGGTGCGCTGGTTCTGTAGGCGCGAGTTTGGGCGTTATCGGCGTACACGGTAAAGCCGCCATCGTCTTTAGGTATGGCCGTCCAGCTATCTTTTTTCTTACTATTCATGTAAGCGGTAACTGTTTTGCTTTCGGCGTCATACTCAAGCGGCGGATATTCTTTACCGTCATCGCCCGCGGGGAAAAATTCTTTACCCTCTTTCAACTTCATGGATTTATTGTCTTTTCTTATAGATCGCAAAATCTTTAACACGCCCGCTTCATCGTCAGCGCCATTCATAAAGCCACTGCCTTTAAGATTGTATTGACCATGACTGTACGTCACTGTTACCAATTCACGGCCTTTACTGTTCACATACACCGATACCGGCTGCTCGGTTTCAAAATCCTTGGCTTCTTGCGCTTCTGAGTCTGTTACCAGTACCGCCGCACCGTCAGCAACAAGTTTTTGCATCTCGCTAAGCTTAAAGCTCTTGCCACTTGCGCCGCTAAACGATGAAAATGATAGTATCGGCTCGTCGTTACCTCTGTTGATACCCTCCCAGCTCTTAAACTCTAAGACACTGCCCGTGTCATTAGCGTCGTTAGGATCAATAAAGCGGTAAGCGTCACCAACTTTGAATTGATCATCAATGAAACCTTCAGGATCGGCATAATTAATCTTGTACCCTAGGTCTTCAAGTAAGGTGGCGGCGTTGCTATTGGTTTTAGGGATTGACTGGTTATAGACTGAGCCAGTCGTATCATCATTGACAAAATTGTTTGACCATCGCGTTTGCGCTGATTTGCTCGACGCCTTCACTAGCTTAGTTTCTTTGATCTCACCGGTACTTCTATCGGTGACATACATTAAGACTTGATCATCTTTGCCTTCAAAGATATTCGCTTTGACGTATTCAAGCGCTTCTCTTACGGGGATGGCGGTCGCCGCTGTCGTACTTACTGGCGCGTCCGCTGGCTCGTCAGCTTGCAAGCCTGACTCATTAACTGTGTCTGAGTCGGGCGCTTTCATAGCAGCATCAATTTTAGCGTTAATATCAGCAATATCAGCGTCTAATTGACTGATCGTGGCTTTTTTATCTTCGATTGCTTGTTCTGCATCCAATAACTCTTGCTCAACCTTGGCCTTGCGTGCTTGCGCGGCTTTAAAGCGTTTAGAGTTCTTAGCGGCCACACGCATGATACGGCGTGCCAGCGCTGGCAACTGCACGTTATCGCCGTGTTTTGGTGATAATGCGGCGGTTACATCGCGCTTATTCAACATCCACTTCCACGACACCATGTAGTCGCTTGGTAGTAGTTTGGATGAGGACTCTAGCGGCTTGTGGAACCAAATAGACAGCTTTTGGCCGTCTGACAAATCAAAGACAAACGCGATATTAATCACACCTTGGCGCTTAAATTCTTTGGTTTGCGTTACATTGGTTACAGATAGACTTTCATCACCTGCTTGGCTAAGCGCTTTAAATAAACGATCTTTTAGTAGAGGTAAGCGACTTTTTGTGTCCATCAACGCATCAAAACCCGCTTCCTGTGCGTCCATGTCAAATAACGCGTCTGCCAAGTCAAACTCAGTGACAAGCTCGTTTCGGGTATCAGCGCGGGTAAGATCAAGATACAAGCGGCTGTCTTTACCGCCATGGCTGATTAGGTTGTTGTTACTATCCCACTGCACGCTATCAAACGTGACGCGCTCAGCCTCAACGACCAATTCAGGCGCGGTGATTACTGGTAGGTAGCTCTTGTTTTGCGAGGGGTTATCCATCAGCTTATTAATGGCATCAATCGACCATGCGTGGTCGTGATCCATACCGTCAAACTGCATGGCGTTGTTGGTGATTAGCTGGCAAGTAGTGCCGCCCAAGCTGTCTAGCTGTGACTTGGCGATTTGCAAGGCGTGGTTGCCGTCCATCGCGCCGCCAACGGCAATGCTATCAATATAAGTATTTACTGAGTCAAAAACGTTAACAACGTGCCAGCGGTCATCAACGCTGCCAACGCTGCTATCAAAGCCTAGGCTGTCAAAGCCTGTGCTGTCCGCTAGAACGGCTGGTATTTCACGATAGCGGCCTGTGATACGTCCAGTCTCATAACGGCTGTACCGACTGGCGGTTGAGCCGTCAGGCTTGGTGATATAGTGATTGCTGTGCGCTTTATTCTGTTTGGTGTATGCCATTTCGCCGTACCTATGAATAATTAATAAGATACGGTTATTCTGACAAGTTTTAAGGGGTGCTGTTTAGGGGTGTTCCGTGGCCTAACGCTCGAAGATCAATGGCCTCATCTTCTGAAAGGTGATTGCTTCTTTAGCAACCTCACTTCTACCAACGGCGCTTGTCTCGGCTCGGCCACTTTTGACCGACACGATCCAAGATCGCGTGACGGCTGGCGGGTCGTTCGGTCTTTTATGGTTGATCAAGCCAATGCTTAGCTTAAAACAATAATCTTTAGGCACGTTTACCGTGCCGTCTTTGTTGAACGCCAAATCATAGCAAGCCCTAAATGATTTAAAGATTGCGCCTGTGCTGGTTTCGATGAATGTCATGTCCATTTCATCAGCGGTTTTTTGCGTTAAATAGCTGGCGGGTAATGCGCCAACATGAAACGACTCAGCATCAGCGCTACCTAGCGATAAATCAGTTTCGGTCACAAGATAGCTCAACGACTGGTCGGTAAACCACGGTATGCCAGCGCCAATACCGTAAATATCCTCGATCGTCACAACATACATGCACTGTAACAAGATCTCATGTGCTCTGACTTCGCCATACATTTTTCTAAGATCCTGCATAGGCAAGTAGCTTTTGGCTGTGTTGGTCGCAGCGGCGGCAATACTATTAAAAAAATTATTCCTCATAGTCAAAATCCAATTCGTCAGGCAGCTCATCATCTTGTGGCGGGTTCATTGGTTGTCCATCAGGCATCATCATCATTTGATCACCCTCAGCCGGCGGTGGCGTGGTAATAGAGATAGCAATTTTCTCAGCCATGGCCATGTCATAGCCCATTTCATCTTCTAGGACTAATTGCGCTGTCTCCTTGTCTAAGCCCAGCTCCTTGATCATCTGTATGGCTTGCACCTGAATGGTTGTTGTATTGGCGCGGTTCTGCTTGTTGTTTAGTGCTTGTGAGGCCGCCGCGTTTTGGTCGCTGTAAAAATCAAACTGCCAAGGGTACTCTTTAGAGTCAAAGTGCTCACCGTACTTTATCCCCCAGTGAATGCTCATCAAGTGATTAAGCGCATCAATGATTGCTTGACGAATAAGCATAGATCTATTCATGATCTGTGCTGATGTATGGAACGCCGCCCCATCGCCTAGTCCACCCGCCAGCATATCAGCCCACCCCATTAGTGCGAGATCAATACCAAGGCCACCCGCTAAGCGTCTTAGGTTGACCATTAACGTACCCTCGTTAAGTGGTGCTTGGCGCTGTGTTAGATCCCCCACTGATTGTAAGATCTGCTTATCGCCCCACTGCGGCATGACGTGGTAGCTTGTGCCGTACAACGCCTCGCCGCCTTTAAATGCTTCTTCTATCTGTTCGCGATAGTTACCAAGCATTTTGGTAAGTCCCTCTTTATACTTCTTAGATTGCGCTGGCGGCATCCCCTCCATGTTGATCGTTAAAAAGGCTTGCTTTACGCTGTCTGCAATCTGCTGGTTATTGAGTCCAGCGCGGCTAATGGTCACGTCTTGCCACGGTTCCTCAATCGGGTATAGGAACGAACCGCCAACTTCACTCGGTAAAATCGGATTGTCATAGCGATTGTCGTAAATAAGCGTTTTTTCGTCCTGCCAAACTTGTAGCGACATTTGCGGCACATTGGTGATACGCGGCATTTTTACCCGCAACATTTGCATAGGTGTTAACTTGGCTATTGAGCGCTCAAAGTCTTCTTCTTCTAACGCATGAAAACCGATCGTATCACCTGCTTGCTCAAACGGCATGATCAACGGCGGCGCGGTGTGTCTATTATTCATCAAGCCAACCACGCCAGCACGTTTGTCGGTATAGATACGCGCATAGCTATCGCCAAAACCGATCGCCTGACGTGCCAGCGGGAATATGTGACGGTTGATAATGGTCGTCATGTGACGTGATTCGCGCTCTACCTTATCGCGTAGCTCTTTTGCGCGGCGGCCTTTGCCTCTAATGCGGTCATGCGGGGTCATAAAGATCATATCCCCTGTCGTTTCATGGCCACCTAGTGCGGCGGTCGCGTGCAAGCTCAACGCTTCTGCAACCTGTGGGTCTTTTTGCATCAACTCCCACATGGTGTAGATCTGCTGGCGGGTGCGCGGTATTTTTTCTTTGTTGTAGTACGTGCCAAGCTCAAACTGGTTCATAGCATCATACTGATGGTTTGCGTCATGAATACTGGACGGTGTGCGCGTCTGTTTCATTTCGCGGTTGCTTATGAGCATACCTGCCATTCTGTCAAAAAGTTTCATATTGCCGCCTGATTAATTTTGGGATTGGCTGGTATCACTACCGCCTTCTTTTACGCCGCTGTGATAGTGGTATCTCACTGAAATATTGCCAGCGGTTATATCAACCGTTGAGTGCACGCTACCGTTAATGGTCTGATTGCCGTATGACACGCTGTTGCCGTTGATCGTTTGGCCGCCATTGATCAGCTGATCGCCTGTCATAAAGTAATCACCAATTTGGTTGATATCGCCTTTTGCGTTTGTCTCAGCATTGATATTTAGCTCGGTGGCGTTGATGGTCACAGTGTCGGCATCAAGGTTTATTTTGCTGGCTTTTAAATCGATAAAGTCTTTAGCGCTTAGCGTTATGCTGGTACGCGCCAATATCTCGATATTCTCTTGGCGTATGCGGCGCACGTCCACGGTTGCGCGGCCTTGACCATGACGGCGGTAAAAAGCCACCACTGGCATTGATACATCGCCTTGCTCAAAAAATACCCATACGTCAGCGCCGGCCAATAATTCGCGCTCCGTGTCTAAGTCGTCATCACCTATGGGGTACGCCAGCATAGCGGTGATACCCTCTGCTATGCCGTCCGTTAAGCCAGCAATAGCGACTTTTGCGGTACGATTAACTTTGTCATAGCTCATCAGCTTGGCGGGGTGCATATAAGGGGATATAAAGCTCATTGTTTAGCGTCCTCGACCTGTGCCAGCCATGCCTTAGTTGCGGCCACTGAGCGACCACCCATAGCGCCTGTTTCGTACTTGTGAACACCAGTGAGCGTGACTAATGATTGATCATCAACCGATATGATCGCGCCAGCGTCCAAGCGCTCATCCAGCTGGCGGGTGATCGTGGCTTTAGTGATTAAAATGCGGCGTAGGTTCTGTAATTCGCGGGTATCAGCGCGGGGATAATACTGTATTGAGCGCTCAGCCCTTGCCGTGCCTAAAATGTCCGATCCATTGTCATCGATCGATAAGTAGTTGACATTGCTATGCCTGACGGCGTTTGGATTGTCGATCCACTGGACGGCGGTTTTATCAAACATGATCGCATCACCGCCCATCAGCTCATTTAGGCGTATGATAGATAAGCCGCTTTCGGTGTTGCATACCACGGCGGCCTCACGCTGCAATGCCAATGCAATCGATGCGGTTGGTAACTGCCCTTTTAAGCAAGTAAAGCTGGCAAGTTTAACGTCACGCTGGATTCTCACCTTTGCGCCAAGTGCGCGGTAAACTTCATTAAAATTGGTGTTCTCTAAATGCACCGCCTTATTGGTCACGCCTAGCAGTGCCTCACAGCCACCGATAATAGCGATCACATGAATAGCCGCAACACGGCGGCCAGCCTTGATTGACTGCTCATTGATCACTTGCGACTTAACAATTACCAGCGGCACGCCTTTTGGTGTGGTCATCTTGCGACCAATGGTAAATAAATCACGCAATCTATCATCAGCCTTTACCACCAGCTCTAATGTCACTGGCACTGGAACAAGGTCGGTTCGATAGATTGCGCTGATTAGATTACCGCCGCCAATTTGACTACCATCTTCAAGCTGAATATTCACGCGTTTGTCTCAAAAGTAATGGTTATTTGGGTGTGGCCGCCAGTAGATCGGCGGCCATGTCTTATGATTGCCATACCAGCCAAGGGCTAGTCTCAGGGTAGCGCGGGTCGTCTTTAGGTATCTCAATACTAAACGGCTGGAATTGAAACGCCTCTTTTTGCATTGTCCTTACCGCATCATCGTATAGCTGGCGTGCCTCGCTTGACGACATGCCAGCGGGTTGAACGCCTAAATTCTGCGCCCCCTCCATACGCCGCGCCTGAACGAGATCGCAATGAGCGCGGATAACTGGCTCAACAATCACCCAGTCATCCACCCCCAAAACCGTGTTTTGATCGATCTCCAACAACGGTTTTACGCATGATTCATCGCTCTTGGGGCAATGCTGCAACTCGCCTGACCACCCCGCGTATTTTTTGGTATTGATAATAAAAACCTTAACCACATCGCTGAGCAATAAAGAATAACCAGTCGTTAAAAGCTCCTCATACAAATCATTGGCTGCATCCTCGATCGTGCCAATGACGTGATTCACGTCTGTATCATTAACGCTCACAAGGCCGCCTTAACCAAAAATGGTAACGTTGTCTGAACTGGATGTAGCGGTTAGGCCGCCAAATGCGCCTAGTGCGCTGTTTAAGGTGTTAGCGAAAACGTCTGTGCTTGATGAGCCTAGCTTGCTGTCATTACCAAAGAAGTTGTAACGGCAACTTGCTTGTACTTGTAAGATCTGACTGCGGCTGGCTGAATCGATCTCACCGCCGCCATCAGCAAACGTGATCGCGGAATCGATCAGCTCATATTCACGCAAGCCTTTGATGTTATCGCCGTCATCAACAAAACCGTCATAAACGCGTGCCAGCGGGATAATGCCGTCATGAATGTTTACTAGGTCGTCTGCAAACTGTGAAATAACGCCGCTTTCGGTTTCAATAAACGTCCATTGGCTCTCAAAGTTGGTTTTACGCGTACCAGCGGCGTGCGCCTGTAAGCCGCGTGCTAAGTCCACATCAGCGGGGTCATGGTGGCTGCAAATTGGGCGCTGGAAGTTTTGTATCAGCATGTATAGGTTTTCGTAACCATCAATAACCAATACAGCGTTACACGCCAACATAGCAGCACCTAACGACTTCATCGTTTGGTATTGCTTGCGGTAAGCCGCTAGGCTTGGGGTGTTTGTTTTCATAAAAAAGCCTTATCAATGAATGAGTGATAAGGCTATTTTGACAAGTTATTAGGCGGGGCTTTTAGGGGTGTTCCATTGGCAATCTATGATATAAGGGTTAGTACGGTGAAAAATTGGCCACTTGATACAACGTGCCAGCGGCGGCCATGGTTAGCCCTGTGTCATCCGTGCTCAGGCTAACGGCGATCTCAGGCACAATATGCCAAGGCACAAGGCGGGTCATGGTTGGCGCAAGCTCTGATAGCTCGGCAATGTTTACGGACGCATCGATCTTGATACGCACGCGACTGGTTAAAAACAATCCAGCGCCGCCTTTTTCTCTGACATGATTTGGATAGCTACTTGCCAGCGCTTTCGAGTGCCACAGCTGCTTGATCTCGTTTTGGTTCGGGTAAAGCATGTCTAAAACAAACTGCAAAAACCCTAGGCCGCGCTCACTGGCCATAGCCTCCCAATTTGCATAAATAATGCTCATCAGCTTATCGCTCAGGCCGTCATCATCTCGCCGCAATACCGCAAGGCCGTTTAGCTTAGTAAAGCGCTCAACAACGGTACGGCCGCCCTGCCAAGGCGCGCCGTAGTTGTAAATATCGTTTAACTGGTCGATCATTTGATCTTGAATGGTAGCGACAAACACGCCAGCCATGGCGCGTTCTAATTCATTGGCGGCGCTACTGTGCAAAATTGGTGATAAAAAATCACTGGCTGTTAAGTTTACATTGTCCATGTCGCGTTACCACTGTCTGCCGTTCGGGTTAAGTTGATGGTTATGCTGTCGTTATTCAAAAAAGCCCACTCATGCGGCTTTACTGGATTAGCGGCTACATCCTCACTGCTCACGGTAAAATCACTAATACGATCTTGAAAGGCTGATATGTCGGTACGCAAGCGCGTTGCAATCTCTAATTGATTGAACCCATCGGCGTTATGATGGATTGCGGCAAGTGATCCCTTGCCATAGCTGGCCAGCAACAATTCTTTGATCTGTGTGCGTACTGAGTCTATATCGTGCACCGCTGCCAAGCGCCCTGTGATCGTAATACGGTATGGTCGTTCAACCACCACCCTAACCCTAACGCGCCCCTCTAACAAGCTATCAGCGCGTGCTACTAATTGCTGAATATCGGTGATCAGCTGGGCTTTCTCGCTGGCGTTATTACTTTTGGCCACGACTGCAAGGTTTAAGTGATTGATGCTATCCAATGATGCGCCGTAGTATTTTTCATTGGTGGCTTCATTCCATATTGCCATGTAATTAAAACGGCTCATAAAGTGCTGCATAACCAAAAAGGTAAAATTACCCATAAATACCGCGTTACGATCGTACATTGAGGGGAAGCTGGCCAGCAATCTAAGTTGATTGATCGTTAGTGGATTAGTGCCAGCGCGGATCATATCGCCAGCTTTAAAATAAAGGTTTAACTTGCTTTCATCGCTAGTATTGATCTCGCTAAGCGCGGCTTGGCCTAGGCTTGCCGCATCGACCTCACCATAGCTTTGAGTGATTGCAAATTCGTACACTTCACCCGATTGTACGGTCTTGCCGGCGCGATCGCTTGCCCCAAAAACGACATTAATATTGACCAAATCGTCACTTTGTAAGGTGTAGGCTGGCGCGTCTACGGCGGCGTTCATGAATTTAGGCGTATGCTGGTAGATCTCACCAGTGGTCGTGTTGGTAATGCCAATGCCTGAAAAATAAGCGCCGTCAGTGGTCGATAGCGACACGGTATAAAACGGCTCATTGACTGGCACAGTCATACTCACGCGATTAATCACGCTCTGCTCAACCAATACTGTTTTTACCTCACCTGCGCTCAGTGTTAACGAGGCCAGCAAGCGCCATTGTCGCCCTGTACCGTCTTCGATAAGTCGGCCTTGCGATAGCGTCAAGGTGGTTTGCGCGTTGTTTTCAACGGTTAAAAGGTGCTGGCAAGGTGTGGCCGTTGGCAGTATGCCTTTATTGATTGCATCGGCAATGATGGTACGGTTTTTTGACTTAATAAACGGCTCAATCGCGTTCACATCATTGTCACGCTTTAAAAATAATGCCGCTTCAACGATTGAGGTTAGCATAGCGCGGACGGTCGGATCACCCGCACGCCAGCGCTCGGCAACTTCGGGGTAGTCGTTGATATTACTGTTGATGCTTTCTAATATTTTATTGCGCTCTGACATTGTAGTAATCCTGATCTAACGTTTCTGTGGTTGACTCGCCAAGCTCGATATCAATACCGCCAACTCTTAGATAGACATACAGCTGGTCGTAGCCAACGGTGGCCGTATCAATACTAAGCTGGCTATCATTAAGCTGGTTTAGTAGCGGAATATCACGGCGCAAATGTGCTAAAAAATTATCGGCATTATCGGTGCTAAGCTCACGCAATAGCATGTTGCGCACGTCCGCGCCGTAGCTTTGGCCAAAATAGCCGTTTGGCGGCGTGGCCAACCAATGATCGATCATGTCTTTTATATTCTTAGCATCAATCATGGCCAGCCCTGCTCATCTTGGTTTGTTTTGATGGGTCGCTTACGTGCTGTGTCATCAATCGCTGCCAGCTGAACAAACGGACTATGTGCCACAAAAACAAGCATCATTAGCAGCCATAGCAGCCCCACGCCCATAACCCCTAGTATCAACAGTAAGCCTACCCCGCCAGCACCCCACGTCTGCGTTTCTACCATCAAGGCATAAAAACGCCACAACAAAAACAAGTAGAACGCGGCAAACGGCACGGTAACGCTGGTCGCGACTTTAGCGGACTTAGATAGCGCCACGCCAAGTGTGGTGCTGCTCATCATATTACCTAGCGCCTTAATGCGTGCCTTACAATCAAAAAATAAGAAAGCAAGGATCATCCACGCTGCGCCAGTCAAAAAAGCGTCTACTATGTAGCTGTTTTGCATGATCTCACCCATTATTTATTGGATTCTGTGATTTTGGCCAACTGATCTGTCAGCTCGGCCTTTTCGGTTTCTTTGTTTTGAATGATCACATCAAGCTCCTTGATCTCATCGAGCAAGGCGTTACGCTGCTGTGCTTTATTCATTGGTCGCTTACTACCGCCCCCGCTGGCGGGTGTCTTGCGTACTTTCATCTTGGCACGCTTAGCATCAAATTTTTTCTGCCCTGTCTTGATCATGGTGGCCAGTGCATCGACTGAGGCGTTAAACGAGTCGTCATAGCTGTTATCAAAATCGCCTGATAGCGGGATCATCTTACCGTTAACATCGATACGGAATATGTCGTACTTAGCGCCGTCATCAACCAAGCGCAAATAGATCTTGACCGTTTGGCCGTTCTCTAACGCCATATTGACTGGTCGCACGCTTGCACCTGATATGCGCTTAACTTTTTCAACCTCGGTGGCCACGATCTTTTCTTTTGCGCTATAAGACAAGCGTTTTGAGAAGTCGGCAACCAATTTGGTCTTTTTTGTGATATCGGATAGTTTCATGTGCCACCTGTATAAAATGAATGTTAATGTTTATCCATCTATTGTAGGTGTATCGCTTGGCGGGTCATTGGCGGTGTTCCAATAAAAAAACCGCCCCATGTTGAGGCGGTTTTTTATGGCTGGCTAGTCGTTATTAAGAGTTAAAATAACGCGCTGCCCCTGCTTTTTGTAAGGCTTTTAGGCGGTTTTTATTGCCTTTGTAAAGGTTCATGCGCATACCTTTACTAAATGACTTCATTTGCTTCTTGATCGCGGAACCAGTACCCGCTTTACGGCGTGCTTTTTTAAGCGCGGCTTTTTGGCCAGCTTTGAGTAGCGGTTTGCCCCCAATGCGCTTATTGATCGTGACTTTTTTACCGTTACGAATAGCCTTAACCGCTTTGTAGGTAAGCGTTTTACCGTTGACCTTTTTCACGGTCTTTTTGCCAACGCGCAATTTCTTGCGAGCGGCATCAAACTGCGGTTCTTGATCATCAATACTATCAAACGCGCCTGATTCTTCGGCAGCGTCCACGTCTTCATCGCTATAAGCAAATGCGGCCACAAACACATCAAGATCATCACCATCATCGGGCATGTTTTCTAGTACCGTTTCGGCGGCGGCAAGGGCTGCTGCATCTGCTACTTCAACATCATCATCAAAAAGATCATCAATTACTGAGTCTTCAACGCCAAGGGTTGATAGCGCGTCTGCTACGTGGGCTGAAAATACGACTTTAACGTCTTCATCGATACCGTCGATATCTTCATCGTCATCATCAACAAACGCTTCAAGCATCAGCGCGTCTAGCACTTCGCTTGGTAGGATATCTTCATCGTCATAATCGGCTTCTGACAGCGTGGCGGCAAGCATAAAGACAACCGATAGCGCCTGAATACGCATCTGACTGGTGGCCGCAATCGCCATACGTTCGCTGATTCGATCAGCGCCCAACTTGTCGGCGGCATCTTTTGGATTCATTGCATCAAACTGGGCTTGTTGGCGCTCATGGTTACGATCACGGCGGCGTTGGTTCATCATTGGGTTTAACATAACTTTTCCTTGAAAAATGGTTATTTACACTGTGGTTGGTGCTGATCGCTAACGCTGGCGTGATAGCGATCAGTGGGGTTATTACTTCGTTACTGTGGTTTCTAAAAATGCTTGGCGTGCACAACCTTGCGGACGGCGGCTAAACTTGATATCTACTTTACTGAATGGATCGTCAGCGCGTGGCGTAATACTTAGCGCATAATAACGACCGCCAAGCTCTGACGACTGCACCAACAAGCCCTTACCACTATCATCAACAACGCATGAATCCAAAAAGCGCTCACACTCATTGGTCGCATCTTTGACATAACTACTCATACCTTTTAGCAAGTGCTTTTTAGCAATGCCGATCACAACATTGGCGGTATAAGTCTCAATCTCGGATGAGTTGATCAGGCGCAAGGCGCTGGTCTTGCTGTCATACTGGGTCAACGCATCGCCATAGATCCAGCGATCGCCGCCCTCAAAACGCTCATTAATAACCACGTTCACGCCAGCACTGGCAAGCGCGTTTTGTGCTTCTTCATCCAGCGTTAAACCGCCTATTTTTTCCATATCGCGGAACGCCACTGGGAAGTCGTAACCTGCGATTGGTCGATAGATTGGCGGGATGCCAGCGGCATTGGTGGCCGCGTTGCGCAACAATAATTGAGCGAGGTAATCACCAACACACGGTCGCCATTTTTTACGCGCCAGCACGGTTGTTGCATTGCTTGGACGTGACTTATTAGGGTTCCAAAACACCCAAAAACGGTGATCGTTAATGCTCAATGTCTCAGTTAACGCTACGGCTGATTGCCAGTCGGTGATATTGCCAATATCAAGCAATACGTGACAGTTGATCTTACCCATCACCTCTGCCAGCGCTTCAATATGGGGTAAGCTGGCCACGTCACAAGTGACTAGGTAGCGTGGACGATCGCGCATGTCTAACAACGCGTTTTTAAGCTCTTTTGGTGTCAGGTCGGTTACGGTGCTAGCTGGTACGGCCAATTCAACTTGTTTGGTGCGATAAGCGCCAAGCTCGTTTAATGCGCCCACGGTTTCAAGCGCTGTTTTGATCGCTGCTGCACTGCTTGCGCTATAACTGGTCGTGACGGACTCGAAAAAGTCATACTGGCTATCTAATGCGCCGTGAAAGTCTAGCTTACCTGTGACGTAACTAAAGTCATCGGCATGGTTTTCTTCTAGCGCCTCAACGCCGCCGCCAGTGTATAAACGGCCTTGTAATTCTGTTAGCGTACTGCCATCGATCTTGTCGTTAAAGCTGATCTTAAAAACAAGGTTGTTTAAGGGGTCGGCGGCAGTGGTAAAGGTTTTTTGATCAACCACCATGACTTTTGCCACAACGTTTGAATCAAAAGCGTATTCCGTGACAAGCTCTACGCTTGCCAGCGCTGCGGGATCGGGCGATTCCGTCAGTGCCATGGAAGACGCTAGAATACTTAAATAAAGGATCTGAGCGCTCATAATAAAATGCCTATACTGTGTTGGTATCAACTCAGTATAGGCAAGGTTTGCTTTAGGCCTTTAGGGGTGTTCCAATGCCTTATTTACACAGCACCTAGATCCGGCGCTACAACCCTAATTTCTGACCTCACACCCATTTCAGCAGTGTTATTATTTAGCCCTATATCATAGGTTGTTAGATTAGGATTGTTAATGGATATAGAGTAGCGCTCCTCTTCCGAAACCTCTGTTATTCTAAGTATATTATTTTCCAGCATTGAATCCATTTGCGGCGCGGTATATCCGGATCTTAGACCTTTTAGAGTAATCCAATTAGAGTTTTCTTGAACCTCCCATTCCATCCAATACTCATACGGATCACCGCTTGCTGAATCTTTAAAAACATTGGGGGTGAAGTCAACGACAAGCATCCCAAGGTTAGTACCCACCAATTCAGTCCGGTTGGCGGGTACTTCTACAATAACCGGCGTTTCATCATTAATTTGGTATTGAAATATATAAAGATAACCCATCTCGTACCCAATCGACATACCGCCCACCGATCCAACGAAATCAATATCACTCCAACCACTGCCGCCGCCCAATCCTCCATCGCCTAAACCATCGCCTAAACCATCGCCAGCTGCCCGCCCGCCAACGCGCAAAATACTAACCTCGCTGATACCACGCTTAAACGCGTCCTCAACCGCTAAGTAGCTAGGATTAGACGGATCGCGGCCTAGCAACGATTGGTAGTTATTAGCAGTCACTTTAAATGGTTTATCCATACGCCCACGCTTAAACCGGCCAATGATCACACCATTGGCCAATAACGGTAAGCTGTTTGTTTCTGTCTTATCGATAACGCCTTGGTATTGAATACCGGCGGCCGATCCTAGTGTTTTGCTGTTGATCATAATAAAAAGCCTATACTGAGTAGTAATAGCTCAGTATAGGCTTGGCTTGGCTTGTGGCTTTAGCAGTGTTCCATAGCTTGAATCGGGTTCGCTCGACACCAGCTACTCACCTGTCAAGCTAATCCTTATCATAACTGTGGGTTAGTAGGCATAGTCTCAGAAATACTTATCGAACACTCCGCAACAAACTCGATATAATTGCCGCCTGCATAGTATTTGGCTGGCTCTAAACCCTTATCGTCAAGCTGTTTAACCGTATTGGTTAAACGCTCTTTAACAAGGTTAAAAATATCTACACGCGGCGCATCAAGCCCGCCGTACGGATCAAGGCTCTTTATTTCTTCTCGACTACATGGCATTATTCTGAGCGTTGATCTCGTACCATTAATCTTGAAAGGTGATGATCCAAACGTTTCTAGTAGAGATTGTAGCTCATCAAATGGTGTGCTAATTACCAAGTCTTGCCACTCCTGTGGCGTCATGTCCGTAGTGGGCGGCTCTTGCATCATGAGCGCCTTAAACGATTCTTTAGTAAAACAAACAAGACCAGTGCGGTTTTCGGGATAAGGGTTAGATAGGCTATTAACCTGCCGGCCTAACATGACCATATCTTCAGGAATGGCAGTGAAATTTAAGCGCGGCAAGCGTGCCGACCAATTTTGATCCATATTTGTTACATTGGGGGTGAAAAATGGCGAAATTAAAGCAAAAATACATAAATCGTTAAAATCTACGTTGGGTATTTGTTCAGCCATATCTCTAAAAGCAGTATCTTCAAAAGATAGTATGAAAGGCTCACTGTTATTAACCTGCATTTTTGCACATGCTGCATAAAACCATTCGTTAGCCATAAGAAAATCCTTATATTTATTAAAAATTCATGTTTATTATTGCGGTAGGTTTAAGCGACGGCTGGCGGCAAGGGTAGCGATAAATCAAGATAGCTGTATTTTTCGACCTCCACAACTGACGCGCCGCCCGTTTGGCCAACGCGCAATACGCTCACCTCGCTAATACCGCGCCTAAAGGCATCCTCTACTGCTAAGTAGCTTGGATTCATCGGATCACGCCCTAGCAATGCCTGATAATTGACGGCAGTCACCTTAAACGGCTTGTCCATACGGCCGCGCTTAAACTTGCCAATGACCACGCCATTGGCCAATGACGGCAAGCTGTTTGTTTCTGTCTTGTCGATAACGCCCTGATACTGCACGCCAGCGGCGCTACCTAGTGTTTTACTCTCGATCATAATAAAATGCCTATACTGAGTGGTTTATGACTCAGTATAGGCTTTGTCGAGGTTAGGGTTTTAGGGTGTTCCAAAGGCTAGGCTTGGATGCCTGACGATAACTTTAAAAAAATTATTGAGATCCACTTGAGGCAAAAGACGATCTGATTTCAATATCACCACCGAATAGTATGCGTACTAAGTCATTATCATTAGTCGCATCAGGCGTTAATAAGAATTTAAGAGTGTTTTGCTGCTCAAATAGCGTTACATTGGGTATATTCTCCGTACCGTCTAAGCCTGAGAAAACATAATTACCGTTAGCATCGCTTTCGTTGTTGATCCAAAACGGCTGTAAAATCTCGTTATCGCTAGGGTGTCGGTCAAAATCAAACTTGAATATATGATCATCAGGCATGTGCCATACGATATAGTCCGCAAGCGAGGTTGGCATAAAGCTACTGCCGTCAAAACTAGCTCTAACAATAGGTCTATCGTTAATCTGATATGAAAAAAGATAATTTGTCACAGTGTCATTAATCAGGTCTTTACTGACTGTAACGCTAGTAACAAAGTCATCATTAGAACCCGCCAGCTTTTGATGCAAGCCAAACTTAGATTTAAAAATAATCTGATCAAATCCAGCGTCATAATAAGCTGGCGCATAATCGGCCTTGTCCAGTGTTGGTGAGTGGTGCGGTAGCATCTGCACTAATGAATCGAACATATCCACATGAGGCGGCGCACCGTCTACGGCGATAGAGTTAATATCGCTCTGTGTGCAACGCAATATACGCAAGGTGACTGGCTCTGTGTGAGCCGTAACCGTATATTTTGGGTTGCTACTATTGATCTCATTATCGATCAACTGCTGCAAATCCTCAAGGCTGGCGGCATTGACAAGCTCGTCAAAATTAAAGAGTTTCAATACATCTTCAACCTCACTAATCGCTGATCTAAATTGCTGCTCATCGAAAGCGGCGAATGAGAACGGATATTCGCGCATATTGATAGTGCCTATGTAAAACCCGCTTTTATCTGCTGGCTCGCCACCCATACCGCCAACACCATCCATGATACCAAGCTCTCTATCAGGCAATAGTTGCGACCATCTAAAAAACCCACCAAGATAGTTTTTAAGCAATCTAACGACCGCTAGCTGTTCAGTGCTAATGTCTGACAAGTTATTAAAATTTAGATCAACAAAACTATTTAGCTTTGCCTCCTGATTGTTTATTTTTACTTTTAAACAAGCTGCTATAGTAGTCATGAATCACCCTTATGTTGTCATGTTATTTGACGCATCATGCCAGCCGTCTATCGGCGTTACTGGTGCTATGCGGATATAACTGCTATCTGTGCTCGGCGGCTGGCTTGGTAGCAATGGATCAAAAACATAATCAGTCGCGCCGCCCTCTCTGCGTGGACAAGTACCCCAAACTGGTCTAGGCAATAACCACGCATCGGCGCCAGTATCAAAATCTACACCACCGAACGGTAGATTAGGCGTACACCAATTAGATAGATCTTGGTTAAAAATCTTAGCGTTATAAAAAGTGCTATTCATATTGAGTACGTGACTTACATCCCACATACTTATGTTTTGGTTAAAACGCGAGGCTTCGAAAAATAAATAACTGATATCGACCAATTCAGGCGGTATATGTTCAGGCACGGTTAAAAGCGTGTTGAAAAATGCTGTTGAAAAACTAGGTATCTTTGACGAAAATTGACTGATAACAACCTCGCCTAGCGGATCTAAGGTAGCCACATCGCTGTTTGGGCTATGAAAGTTATGCTGTCCATCATAAGAAATATCGGCATATTCGGCGGTTACATCAAGCTCAAAAGATCGCTTGTCGGGCGTAACAACCGTAAAGAGAATATCAGCGCCGCCGTCATAGATATCCAAATCCACGCCGTCAGCGGCAAACCCTGTTGAATCAGCGATTAACTCGCCCGCCTCGGTTAGCGTCCAGTCGCCAACTGGATTTTCAATATAAATATATACTGGATATTCACTAGATGGGTTCTCGTAGCTCTCAACGCTAAAAATAACGGTTCCTGTGTTAACTGGGATGGGCTTTGCTGCGCCGCCAGTGCCACCAATGCGCAAAATACTAACCTCGCTAACGCCGCGCTTAAAGGCGTCCTCTACGGCTAAGTAGCTAGGGTTAGATGGATCGCGGCCAAGCAATGCCTTGTAGTTGCTAGCAGTCACCTTAAACGGCTTATCCATGCGCCCGCGCTTAAACTTGCCAATGACCACGCCATTAGCCAGTGATGGTAGATTCGTACCCTCTGAGTTGTCGATCACGCCTTGGTATTGAATACCGGCGGCTGATCCTAGTGTTTTGCTGTTGATCATAGCAAATCCCTTGTGTTAGGTAGAAAAGACGGCCACAACGTCAGCATGGCCGCCAATAAATCACCACTCGCTTAATTAATAACGCGCAATTTATTACCGCGTGTGTGGTTGTACTGCTCCACATTACGCAAAATCCGATCTTTATCGACTGAGGCCGTAGGATAGATCTTAGTTGTCTTCTTAGCGGGAACTAGCGTGCTGGTCGCTGTCTCGAAAAAAGGCCACGCACCAGTATTAAAAACGGCCACATGATCTTTCTCTTTCACTGGCTGATCTGCCGCTTCTGCTGGTTGCTCAACTTCGTTTGCGTTAGCGTCATTGCCGTTACTAATATCTGACGGCGCATAATCGTTGGTAACGTTATCCATTTGACTAGATTTTTCGCTGTCGTCAGTGCTTTCACCACCTGAACCAAGATCGGCGTTTGCTTCGCTATCGATCTGATCGCCTTGCTCGCTATCAGCATCATCTTGAACCGTCTGTACGTCTTCATTGGCATCATTCTTATCATCCGCTGGTACTGGCTCATCTTGCGGTGCTGATTGATCGCTGTTTTCTTCGGCAAGCGCGGCTTCAAAATCAAAGCCCTGATGATCCAGTAAGCGCCATGTTAGCTCTGACTTGTTGTCAGCGCTTAGGTAATCCACCTCAGCTTCGGTCAATAGATCTTCCAGCTGATCAGCGGTGTATTTTTTATACACGCGTTTGAACTCTGTCAGCTGCTCTAGTTGATCAAGATTTTCAGGTAATTGCTTAACGTCTGTCATATCGGTAATCCTTGGGTATTGGTTAAAAATAGATTTAAAAAAAGCCCTGCTGCCACTCATGACAGCAAGGCTTTTAGTGGCTAAGCCTTTGCTTGATGATTAAAGCGCTGGCAAGTTGATCATTTCAATCAACATGCACTGATTGCGATAACGAGGTAGCGGGTTAACCTCGCCAGCCATACGGCTGTAGATCGCCACGTCTTTTTCAAACGCGGTGGCATTTGACGTTAGCACCATTGGCGGTACTGCGGTAAAGCCAACAAACGGCGCTTGTGCTGGCGTGATAGCGCGTGGCACTAACAATGCGTGTGCTGTGGTGGTGTCCGTTTCTTCATCAAATACGCCCATGCTTGATGGAACGTAATAGACGTTTGCACCGTTGTTTTTAAGACGGCCAATACGGTAGACGGAATACTGATCACCAAACGGTACGCCTGTTGATTCGTAGTTTTGGCCGCCCATGCCTGAGAAGAACGCCGCGCCGCGATCTGATACATACAGATCGTAACCTGCAATCGCTGTGTTAATAGCGCGAGACAAGCGAGTACGCGCCAGCCCTAACGTAATATTGACGTTAGAAAACGCATCCGCTAGGTTGGTCGGTGACACACCAGTCTTGTTAAAGTCAAACGTCACCACGCGGCCAGTTTTTGGGTTTTGATCCGATAGACACATATTAAACGCGGTGCGCAATAAGCGGCCTGTCTGCTCAAAGTAGTAACGCTGCATAGCGATTGTCTGCGCGGCTCCGTACCAGTTGATACCAAGCTCATTCGATAGCTGAGTGATCGCATCGATTGTTGCGGTAGAACGCGAACGATGAGGGGCTGCATAGATAGAACGGTGTAAAAACTCCATATCTACCGATGGTTCACGCAAAATATTGTTGCCGTTGCTGTCTTTACGCTCGTAGTCAAAGATAAGCTCAATGCTCACGTCATCAGGCTCAGGATCAACGCCGTTTGTCGTATCAAAATTCACTTCGATAGTGTACGTGTCAAGATCAGCCACAGCGGTTGTTACGATATAAGTATCTGTACCGATATCAACTGGATCTAGCGGCTGTAGAACACTACGGCCACCCTTAGTCGGGTGATCACGGTGCTTGTCGTTGGCGATCTCAATGCCCTTGATCATAACGACAACACGGCCGCCTAAGAACGGCGCAAGTGACGAGGTTTTATCAACGGTAAATTTAACAGTTTTATCGCCGCGCTTTTCAGCGGTATAAGCGACATGAGATTCTAGCGTGAACGTGCCAGCGGCGGTCTTTTCCATGGTCAATGTATGACGGTTTTCTAGGTATGGCATACCCGCTTTGTCGCCGTCCATCAATTCACCACGGCGCATAACGCCCATGTCTAAGCCGGCAACAGCTGTACCATAAACGATCGGCAATTCGTTGCTACCCATTGGGTTAGGTAACATCGATAGCAGTGGTAGTGAGTTAGAGATACCGTACGCGATAATGACTTGAGTTGCGGCTGGCACGACTGACAACGCTTCATGATGACCTAGTGATAGGCTATCAAACGTAGGCTCTGAGTTGCTATCGTATTTTTCAGCACCACCAAACGGCGCGGCGGCTGTGGTCAATGCGGCGGCAATCGCGTACTCTGACGGCATTTCACCACCATTACGGCGTTTAAATTCAATAATACCGTCTTCTAAACCATCAAAAACGGCTTGCTTGTCTTCTGCCATGTATTTACTGTTTAAGATACGCTGTAGCGACTCGGGTAGCTCGCTCATTGCTGCCTCACGGCCTTGGGGGTTGCTTGCCAGCATCGAGTCAAACGCGGCGACTTGATCGCTGCTATTGCCCTTGTTTTCTAAAGAACGCATCAGGCGGCGTACTGCCTGTACTTCTTTATGTGCTGCTGCGTCAAATACTGCTGCTTGCTTCTTATCCATGGGGTTAATCCTATATGGTCGGTTGGATAGTGATAGAACATCTAAACTGATAGGATTAATGTTAATAGCGTTTCAAATGGGCGTTTTAGGGGTGTTCCAAACGCAAAAAGCCGCTTATTAGGCGGCTTATTTAGTGATTGGTATATTGATTTTTACTCATAGGGCGTGGCCACATCCTTTATGTCGCTCTCGTCAAACGCATCGAGGTAGTCAAGATCGAAGCGCTGCGCCAGTGCGTATCGCTTGCCAGCGCTGGCAAGCATTGCTTGCGCCATGATGCCTGTGACTTCGTGGTACTCCTTATGGCCGTTTAGCATAAAACAAAGAAGATCGCCTTTTTTTGGCTCCCAATTTGGCATATTTTTTAAGCGCTCATCGCCCTGCAACTTGATATCGTAAGGCTCAACCAGTACGATCGATGACATTTCTTCGGGCAAAACAAACATGCCAGTATCATGAAACGCGCCGCCCAAGCTATCGAGCATTAAAACCATGGCATGACCTAACGGCTTGTAATCAATCGCGTGCTCATCGCTATTGCTTACCGTGCCAAGCCCTGACCAAGTATCACGGTCGCGGTCGTTGGTACTGTCACCGACTGGTAAAACAACGCGTCTAAAAGCAAAGGTAGGGATCACTGACTGACTGCGCAAGGTGATAATGCGATTGGCCAAACGCTGGCCATTCGTCACCAGCTCATTTTCTATCCGTAAGCTCATTTATTGCCCCATTTTTTCTGATAGTTATTAACTTCGGTTTGATAGATCTCTTTAAAATTGGCTGGCACGTTCTTTTTGCCTAGCTGATTTTTGGCGTACTGGTAGCTGGCGCGTTCGGCTTGCGTGGGCTGATGAGGCGACTTAGCTTGCTGGCGCTTTTGCTCGGCTTTGACCTGCTTTTCAGCGGCGGTAGCGGCTTGCTTGATCTTTTTGCTCCAATGCAAACGACCATTCCAGTTATTAAGCGCCTCTGTCTGCTTCATGGCTTCACGTTCTAGCGTGCTGGCTGGCCTACGGTGCGACTTCACTTGGTTGCTGGCCTTGGCTATGTCTTCACGCGCATAATCTCTGATCTTGGCGATCATGTGCGGACTGGTGACGTACTTCATGACACGTAAGGCGTGCTTACAAGCCACGCCAGTTAATTTAGGGTTGCGCGTTGATGGGTAGCGGTTCTCATCGATACCGTAGTTATACTTGCCTACGGTGGCCACGTATCTGTACCAGTAGCGATGACGGCCGCAATCACAGTCGAAGCGAATCTTGCCGTCAATAACTGCTTCTCTCACGTCCACCACGCTTGGCGCTTTAGTGCGACCTAGCAGCAAGTTTGGATAGTCGAGTAGCTGCACCGTGACATAGTGGTGTGTGTCCTTACTACCGATACCTGCGTTCGTGACAAAATGAAGCGTGTTACCCTTGCGCTTAAAAACGCTGGCAAGGTGAATCTGAGTGTTGGCACGCTTGATATCTTCTACGCGGGATTGGTTGATCACTTGCTGGGGCGTGATACCGCCTAGAAACTTGTTTGAGGCTGCTTTGACATTGGCAAGATAGGCATCAAGTATCGCGGCGTTAAGCGTCTTTTTTAACTCACGGTTGCGCTTGGTATCGCCTAGGGTAAACTCCAATAACTCGCCAGCACTAATGCCAGCGCGGTTTTTGGCCGTCTTAACCAATGACTCTAATTTTTTGGTTGTCAGGCGTTCGCCGTGCTCAATGTCTTGTAGTACATCCTTAAAATACCGCTTTTGACGGCTGGCGTGCTTGCGCTGCTGACCAACGGTCTTACCAGTTTGCGTGCGCCAGCGTCTAAGCTCATCGAGCGTCATATTGTTAAGCTGGCGATCTTGATAACTGGTGCTGTCCTCACGATCAGGGCTTAAAAAGTCTTCGGGGTAATTATCCATCGATACCAGCCCCCTTGCTCATGTGCTCACGTTTAAGCTGTGCTAAGTTTGCTGGCAAGGGTAAGAAGATGGTACGGCGCGGCAACGGCTCGCCAATGCGATTCGTGCCAGCGCATAGCATCACAACGTCTGCATTATCGCGGTTCCCATACGCACGATAAGCAACCAAGCTGGGGTCGTGCACTTCATCCGTGCCAATATCCCAAACGATCAGCTTATCGGTACGCGATCGGCGTACCAATAAGTCAACATGGGTACGAACGGCGTTTAGGTAGATATTAGTTAGCATTAACGCCCCTTGGTTATTCCGCTTCCGTAGTTTGTAATGGTGACATTACCTTCTTTGACGTAACCGGCTAAGCCGCCTTTTGCTGCGGGTGTTATTTCATGCACCTTTGCATAATCCCCAAGAAGCCTGTCACCCAACAATTTTCGTATTGTTGGCTTAGTAATATTTGCGCCTGTACCACCACTGCTACCTAAATCCCCGCCTGATCCTCCGTGATACTGGCTAAAATCTAACGCTTCAAAATAATTAGGCATAACAAGATCTGATCTTACGTTTGCGCCTACAATCCCGATACCCCCATAACCGTAATCACCGCCGCTAGTTATCGTGCCGTCTGTTGATTGTCTGAGCTTGACGCTATGGTTATGGTAAACCCTACCTCCATTACCCTGTACCCAAGGTAACGATTGATCTGCGATATCTTCATTTACCTCGTATGAGATGAGCTTATAATCCACTCCGTTGCTTTCGTAGTACGGTGTAAAAAAACGAGGAAATGAGTCTTTAAGTGTGGGGTCTTTTTGGGGGATAATCTTGCTGATAGTGTCACCACCACCACTCCACCAAGGGGAAAAATCGCACCTCCCATCTTCTTTCTGTACTATCATGAAGCGTATCGGGGATGATAGGTTTTCATAATCAAAAACCGTATAACCCTCTGCTGCACTATACTTGTAATAGCTCTCGATAGTGTTAGCGTTAGGCGATCTTTTGCCAAGCGGTGCGCCGCCGCCTGAACCACTCCCACCTACCATTTCATAAGCACCTGCATCATTGTACTGACTGTCAATCCTATAGGTTACTGCACCGCCGCCAGCTCCGCCGCCGCCGCCGCCCGCGACAAGGTTGTAGTTTTCTATGATGATAGGTTGTTTTGATGAATAAACGGCCACGCCGCCATTTTTTCCATTCTCCGGCATTACCCAATTTTCATCATTTTCAGACTTCGGTAATTCATTAACAAATTGACCGCCTTGATACTCTGCACTACGTCCACCGTCACCGCCACGCCCTAAGATGCGCCCATGATTTTCTACGATAGGGGTATTACCTGTAGGCCAATTCGCGCCCTCTACCAATGCGGGCGTTTGCGTGTCAGGTGCGATAATATCCACGCCTTCATCAACAATAAAGCGAATCTTATCGCTAGCAGCTGGGTAGCTACCGCTTTGCTGTTTGTAGTATTCATCAAGCTGTATGCCGTTGGTTGTGCTTTGGGCAATATGGACAATCGATTCAGTGTTACCTAGATCATTGATCGGTACATTGATTGACAAGTTAGCCGGTGCGCCCACGGTTAGGCGGACGTGTTTTTGCGGCTCTACTTCGTTATCATCCTCTGTGGTAGTGTAATTTATAATCGCTTGACCATTTGTCAACGTGACTTGGCCTTGATCGGTTTTCTCAGGACTGGTGATATTATTATTGGCGCTATCGAGCACCCCCTCTTTAACCGTCCAATCTAGCGACTGACCATCCGGCAGATTATTGGCAGTCACGGTAAATCGGACATTGCCTCCCTCGCCAATAGAGTTTTTGTCTGCTCTGACATTCCATACAGTATCGATGTTTGAGTTAGGGTCATAACGCTCAAATAAGTGCGTTGTCTGCAATGGATAGACATGCGGACGCTGACCACTGCTAGCAAGATCAGTCATACCGCGCTGACCTAAGACGATACTATGATCATTGATAAACGGATCGTTAGGATCTGAGGCAATTATGATCTTACCGGTGATACGCCGCCAAGCCGTATCGACTCCTAAAATATCATCAAAGATAGGCTTAGGGTTTACCGCTTCGTGTGAATGATATTGATAACCGATAGGATATAGGGCACGCATGGCAAACTGAAAACGATCCTTATTAAGATATTGCGGATGCGGATCAGGCGCGGCTAAATGCTGCTCCATGATGACTATTGCCAGCGCCCCATTGGGATCAGTTGTGACCGTCACGCTATCGGCTGCCACGTCTTGCAAAGATAAGCCAAAGCCAATCACAAAAGTAATGTCAGGATGCAAGCTAAATAGCGGGTTATCAGTCGATGAGGCAACAGCAAACAATACGCCGGCATCAGTGAACAACCCCACCTCGTAAACATCAGTTTTAGCGCTGCCATTCATCGGGCTGGTAAAGCGTAAAGTATTACTGTTTACCTCAATATCGCCTGAGACAATAGCAGATCTCTTAACTTCGGATAGTAACGCCGTTTCATTACCGGTAATAATGCGCTTACCTGTACCAACGGCCACTTGTGTTAGATTGATTTTTATTTGTGCTGCATTTTCTTGAGCATCAAGGGCAGCTTGCTTGCCAGCCTCGGTGATCTTAAAAATAATAGATTTGGTATTAGCCGCCATAATTATTATTCGCTATTCAATTAATGAGTATGGATAATTTTACCGCGTGCCAGCTGGCATGATTAGACGTGTTCCATTGCTTTGATCGGGGTCATGTGAGGGTCACGGCGGGTTGTCTTTTTAGTTTGCAAGCGCCTTGATATTGCAACTTGCAAATTGCAAATTGCAAGTTGCAAAACATAGCACTTAATCACCTTACCCCATAAGCGCGGCCAATTCGTCCAAGTCCTCCCATTGCTGTTTGTCCTTATCGCTGCCCTTAAATCCGACCTTGTTTGCTGGCGTGTAATTGATGTTTTCAAGGAACGCGAACGCGAACGTATCAGCAATATCAGGTGAGGTAATACCGTCTTTTAGCATGTCTTTTTTGCTAGTGATACCCCAGCGCGATTTTTCGTCAAAGAAGTACGGTAATCGGCTCATCTGTGTTTCAAGGTTAGTAACAACTTGGTACATACGGCGCACTTTTGGCGCTATGCTGAATATACCGCGCTCAACGGTTTTTGCCATGGTCACATAAGCGTGAGCACGTTTGTTGAAGTAAAGCGTTTTTAGGTTGTTGTTGAAACAAGGCACGCCCCAGTTGACAGTCTCAAAATACAAACCCTCAGCTTTTAGCGACTGGCATAAACCCATACCAGCGCCCATAGGATCGATAACAACGGTCGCGCCAGCATATTCAGCTACCGTTGCATAGATCTTGGCTTTTAGCTCATTAATATTGGCGCGGTTGCTAAATAGCGGTATATCGACCAAGTGCGCATGGCGTTCAATACGGCCTTGGTAGTCTTTATCGACCACCTTAAATACACTGATTACGCTGCTATCACGGCCAACATCACCGCCAACGTCCACGGTTATGATGTAACCGTACTCGTCTTCCTCAGTGATCGCGGGTTTACGCTTGAGCATCTGCGTTATTTCGGATCGCGTCAGTAAGAACTTGCCCTTTAATTCGGGGAACTTGCCACGTATGCGGATCATATAACCTGCATGATCGCGGCTGCCATACTGGTATAGCGCTTCAATCAGCTTAGACTCACTCACTAGCGGGGATAACTCGCCGTTAAACTCTAACGCAATCCACACGCCGCCGTTATGGTGGCTTAGCTTATGGTGCGTGTCATAGAAAAAGCCAGTGTTGGTTGCTGGCTGACTTGTCAGTACGGCGCGGTTGTTTTCATGGGTCAATGCACCGATAGCGACTTCCATCACGGCATCATCGATACCGCAAGCCTCATCAGCCCATACCATGTAGTGATCACCATGCTGGCCAGCAATGTTAGTCGGCTGGTGTTTGGGCGCGGTCTTGGCAAAAACGAACCACGTATCTTTAAAGCCCTTAATGTAGATCTTTTCTGCCAGCACCACGACAAAATCAGCAAGCCAGCTCAGCGCGGGGTTATTGCGTAAGCGCTGAATACAAATATTGATCTCTTTCCAAACGACCGTCCTTAACTGGCCAATTTGCGGCGCGGTAAAAAGCATGACGGACTCAGGGTAAAACAGTAAGTGCCACAACGCGATAATGCCAGCCGACCTAGATTTACCTGTACCGTGTCCTGATGCAACGGACGTGCGACTACTTGGAATTTGGATTGACTGAAAAAGCAATTCTTGCTGCGGGGTTACGGCCTGTCCTGAATCAACCGTCATGTCCAGTGCTTCAACCGCAAAACGTGTTATGTCGTAGCGGTATCGGTCGCATACCTCAAGCCATTCAGGTAACTCTAGCAAGCTCTCTATCATTGCAACTCACTTAGATGCTAAATGGCATCATATCGAACTCGTCAGCTTCGTCCTCTTTTTGCTCAGGATCAGGCTGGCGGGTTATAACATAGCCGCCATGGGCTGATCTTGCCGCCCACACTGCAAGCAATACTGCAATATGGCCGTTATTAATCCCCATGCTGTCAAAATCGAGCGCTTTACCGCGCTCATCGACCTTGCGCGTTTGGATCACCTGTTTAGGGTCGTAACGCTGCACTGAGCTATCGATCACTAGCAAGCCAGCGGCTAAGCTGGCCTTATAAGCCGCCATAACTGCTTGCATTTGCTCTTTTTCATTGAACGATAGGCTCCAATGATTAAAAACATTAGGCGTATCGGTTACAACGATTGTATCGCCTTTGGCCACTGGTTGATCGCGCCACTCAGCCGTCTTACTGACCAAGATCTTGCCAGTATCAGCAAGGGTGACAGCTAAGATACGCACGGCCTCACCGTCATAGGTGGCAGCACGCGCATCAATATAGACAGCATTTGGGTTTACTGGCTTTTTATCGCTCATGGTGTGTCGTCCTTAATGTCGGATTGGTTAACCTCGCCAGTGGTCGGATCGGCTGTTACGCGGGTGTGTCTATTCGCTTCACGCTCGATCACGTCCGCTTCAATCACAAAGCTGTTTAGCTTCTCAGGCGGGTCACGGTGGCCGCCCACTGGTGGCAAGGTTGGCGGTATGCTGCCGTCAGGTTCGCCAGCATCGGTAATATCGTCATCATAGCCGCCCAGCCCTACTACGTTTGGCTCAGCACCCACCACAATGCAATCAACCGTCACGGCGTGCACAGTCTCAATACCTACGTCTGCCTTGTCAGGGTAAAGCGTGTTTTCTACGACTCTAAAATTCCACTTATCCTTGATAATTGTCTCGCCAGCAAAACCAAGCTCATAAAAAACATCAATGCCGCGCTTGCGCTCATGCTTCCAAAAATTAACAAACTGGTTGGCAATCGATGAGGCGGCATGAGGATCAGGCGCAAAAAATGCAATTTGGCATCGATAAGACACGGCGGCGGTTCTTGCCTGTACTACGCGTTGCAATGGATCGGTCGGGATCACCACGTTTTGCCATGTTGGGGAACCAATAACCACTTCACGCTCAGGCGGCGACTCAATGGCGCTGATTGCCGTCACCATGAATGGTAGATTTACTGACGTGCCTGAATTGGTCGTATCACCCATGGCCTCGGCATTTTCGTTCTGCTGGACGGCCTTTAGCATTCTTTCAACATCATCAACCATGCTGCCTTTGGCCACGATGATCGCGCCCTCAATGCGGCGCGTTTTCCAGTCTCTAATAGACTTTTGACCAGCTGGCGTGCACCACTGGCGAAAATCCCTTAGCTTTAATCCCCATGCGTTCTGTATCGATTCCAGCGGGGATAACAAACGGCTAGCTTTACTCAAAATAATCTCCTAAGTGCGTCTAAAAATGGTTGGTCGGTCGGTAAATTCTGAGCGTGCTTGTACTGCCTCGCTGGTATTCCAAACGGTGATGGTTTCATCGCCCTTGAAACGCGGCACAATGTGAACGTGAAGATGAAAAACCGTCTGATCTGCGTCAGCACCTTTATTCACGATTAAGTTGTAGTTATCCAAGCCAAGATCTTTAGCGATCGTGGCGGCCAGCTCGAACGTTGCGCCAGTGATTTCAGGCGCGGCGCTGGCATCGTCAACGTGTGGCACTGGTATCACCACCAAGTGCCCTAACGCTATCGGGTTAAGCGGCGTAAAAGACAAAAAATCAACGCCTCTCAAGTGGTGCTCTCTTATATCGCCAGCCTGTATTTTTGAGTGATCACAAAACACACACCCATTTTTATGATATTGACTCATACCTACCCCTTAGCGGCCTTTAAAAATGCGGGTGCGTTCGCGGCGGTGGCGCTCTTGATCAGCCTTGGCTTTTTTGGTGTCGCCTGTCGTGCGTAGGTCAAGATCACTTGTGCCCTGCGCGTTGAAACTATCCCACTGCGCCACAGCCTCATCAAACGGCACTGACGGACAAATCAGACTGTCAAAAACCTCTAGTTTGCGATCATGGCGGCGCTGGCGTAGGCGCTCCAACTTCTCTTGGCGGCTGATCTGCTCGTCTTGCGATCGCATTAACTCATTTTGGTAATGACCGATCATCACGTCCGCTTCATTAGCGGTGGCAATGCTGTCGTACTGGTGCAAAATGGCGGCTTCAAGCGCGGCCTTGTGGCTGGCTTGCTGCGGGGTTAGGTTGTCCAAGCTATCAAACGCCATTTCAGCTTCTTCTTCATCAAGCCAAAACAAGCTATCGAACATGCCATTACCGCGATTGGTGTTGTAATTAGGCTGGCGCACATAATCAAAGCCGTAAAAACCTGTGATATCAAACTTGCCTGACGCGCCGCGCTTACGCATAACAGCACTGCTAAACCCGCCAGCCTTGTTGGTGTAAAGACGTTCTGAGTATTTACCAGTATCGGTGTCTAAAAACTCATGTCTTGACGTGACATTGCCGTCACTGTCGGCGGTCAGCTCGATTGTGCGTAGGGCTGGCTCGATGCGTATGTTTTCGCCAGTTTTGGGGTTCAACCAAACATCAGGCGGGTTCATACCAAAACGTGCGCGTACTTCATGGCCGTAATAGCCGTATAGATCGCCGCTGGCCACCAGCTCTTGAACATCAGGCGCGTTGATACGCTCAATCATTGATTGAATATTCATGTCCGATCGATCAACGCCAACATGCTTGCGGCCGCGATCTGCTAGGTTATAGGTGATTGGATCTGTTCTTTTTGACATAAAAAATGCCCCTTAAATAAACGTGGTGAATACGTCTAGTTTAAGGGGCTTGCGGGGGCTGGCTGGTGGGGTGTTCCTAGGCTTTATGAGTGAGTGCTCGCCAGCAAAAAGCCCCCGCTATTTCTAACGAGAGCTTGTTTAACGCCTGATCACGCCGTTATTTTTCGCCGTGCTTTTTTAGCTCTTTTGATATCTCAACCACCATGGCCAAAATATCCTCACGATCGTAATCGTTGGCCATTGCCTCATAGCTGGTGTTACCTTTCGGGCAATACTGATTCATCTGTTTGTCGATCGCTTGCGCATACGTGAGAAGATCACCTTCAGGATTTAAGCGCAAGTCGTTAAACTGGTTATTTTTAAGCAAGGCTTCCCTTGCTTGGTTCCGTGAATTGATGAAACTATCAACGACCGCGCTAATCGACTCATCGGTTGATATGGACGTGGTGGCCAAACGTAAAAATCTGCTACTTAGCATTTGCTTGGCTTTGGCATACGGTATGAGCTTTAGCGGGTAAAGATCTGCCACTGCAATATCCATGTAAGCGGCGCACATCAAGTTATCATCTTTTGATGAGTTGGCCGCTTGCGCCTGACTCATCATGGCCACGCCAGCCAATAAGCCAATACTGGCACGTTTTAAAACTGTCTGTAACTGCATAATTAACCCCTCATGTAAGAAGTTTATGATTGTAGCACTGCCAACCGCGCCGCGTCACGCCTGATCAACCCCACTGGCGTTGTTGGCCTAACCCACCAGTGATCGCGTGTGCCAAGCTGCGGTCTGACACGTTTTGGTTAATGCTGTCATTGCTGCTCTGTATCATGATCGGCTTGCTATCCCCGCCGCTATCCAGTCGTTGCTTAACCTTTGGCATATTAGGCACATTCAGCATAGGTGCACTAGGGAAGTTTGCGGGGGCATAACCAAGATCCCTGCCAGCTGGCGTGCTCGAATTAAAGATCATTGGCACGTTGTCGCTAAAGTTGCTGCTAACCTTATCCAATGATCCTTTATTTGCAACAGACTTGATTTGCTCTCTAGCGTCACGCCCCATGATACCGCCAGTATATTTACCAGTCTCACTCTTTGGCGCGGTTTCAGGCGCAACAGCATTTACAACCGCCTCTTTAACGTCCGATACCTTAGAAATGGCCAATACGTCCGCTTTCTCACTCTTGATGCGCTTGCGCACGCCAGCCCTTACGTTTGCTGAGCTGCTTTTAAAGTCGCTATCAACGTAACGCGCCTTGTCTTCATAAAACGCCTTTAACACAGCCTCATTGTCGGACATATCAACGCCTGACTCTGCCACCCGCTTAAACCGTGACTTATGGTTAGCCCCGTACTGGGTAGAGTGCGAGTAAATAGCTTCCTGAATACCACGATTAGAGGTGTCGAAGCCGTACCCTTCAGCGATCTTTTTAGCCGGCATGTAGTGCGTGCGGGTAATGTAGTCTTTTTGCGCTTGCTTAAACTCGTCACCGCGTCTGCTAACCACGTCTTTATACTTGGCATTAAACGCCGCTGATCCGGCCGACATGCCCGCAAACTCGTCGGCAAACTTCTTACCGTCAGGACTTCTTAAAAACGCGGCCATCGTACCGGTTTTTGATGATAACTGATGTGTGCCATACGATACGCCGCCGTGATCACCTTTGCCCGTTGATATCGTACCAACGCCGCGCCCACCGGATTCATACTTCTCTGCCACCGAGCCAAGATCTGCCAGTCCAAGCGCTTCACTAAGCCCCGCGCCAGTCGATGAGACAGCATCGCCAATATCGGTCATTTTTCGATCAACCCAAGCGCTCATCTTACCTGCCAGCGCGTCCATGCGAGTAAAAAACGGTTTAATACCATCATCCCATGTGTCGCTCATTTTCGCTGGCAAGTTATAGGCTGTGATCGCGCTCGTCCAACTCTGAATATATGGTGAGGCCACACCGCCAAGCCATTCACCGCCCTCACTACCAAGCCAGCCACCAACAACCGCGCCAATAGCTGTACCGACCACTGGTACGACTAGTGATCCAGCGGTCGCGCCAGCGATTGCACCAGCGCCAGCACCCGCCAGCCTACCTACACCCTCTGATTTGCCTTGATGATCAAGATTATCCCAGTCCATCGCAAGGCCAGCTGTACCAGCCAGCGCCCCAATTACGCCTAGCGCCTTTAGGCCGCCCATTTTCTTAAATAGGTTTTTGAGGCCACCGCCACGGCCACCGCGACCGCCGCCCAGTAAGCCGCCCAGCAAGCCGCCACCGCCGCCGTTACTGCCTTGCTTTATAATGGCCTTTAAGATCTTATCTAGTAGCTTCTCGTTCTCATTGTTATGTCGATCTTGATCGTTTGGCAATGGTTCCCGCCGCTTCATAGCCCTTAGCTTTGACACGCTAAATTTAACGCCGCGACCTGCCAGCTTACCAATGCCACCAATCGGCGATAAAAGATCTTTTGCCTCTCTAAAGCTATCGACTAATGGGTCAATGCCACTGGTATCACTGCGGCCGCCACTTAATGAGCCAAAACCCAGCTTTCTACGCTCGTTTTCGGACGCTGAGCTACTACCCCCAGTAAAGCGACCTCTTGCGTCACGTTCGCGCCCTGCTGCGTCCGTACTGGCGGGGCTGTCACTGTTGGGGCTGCGCGTTCGCGTGCTGGCATTGGTGCTGTCACGGCTGATCGGTACGGCGTCACCATCCGCCTGACTACCGCCTTGGTTGCGTCTTGCGGCGCGTGCCTGACTACCAATGTTTTGAGTGTTGCTGTTTGATTGCGTGCGCTGTCTAGCGCTTGGTGCTTGTCGGGTTATGCTGGCGGGTTCACCGGCAATGCGACTTGTGGACGAGGTGCGGCCACTGGCGGCGCGTTCTCGGTTGTTGTTAACGGCGCTCTGACTACTGGCTTGATAGGTGGCCTTTCTGACCGCCCTTGTTAGCTCAGTCATGCGCGTATTAGCAATTTGATTTTGGCTCTTTAGTATTTGGATGATCTCTTGCGTGTCATTGTGCACACGGTCGATACCATCATTCATTTTATTAACGCCAACGATGAAGCCGCCAGCATCATAGTTTAGGTATGTCATGATCTATGCCTTATTTGATAATTCAGTCATTAGATTATGGCATTGCTAAGTGATACGGCGGCCTTGGTGTTCCTTACACGCTCCCTCAGTAGTAGTAACTAAACATCGACCCTACCCAAGTTATAAGCATCGATAAAACCATCATATAAAAAACAATGGCCAGCCAGCGCGGGGATTGCTCTATTACAACCCCAATAATCTTATCAATTACCTCTAAGATCTTACCCATAACCCCCTCCTTATTACCTGCCAGCCTAGTCAACGCTCGTATAATCGATATCATCGATATCATCATCGGGGTTTCCCTCATTACCCTCATCATCAAGGCCAAAATCAGCGCTTGCCTCTGCCGCCTTAATGCGGTTCAAGCGCTCATATAACTCAGGCTGCAACTGTTCGCGTGCCTCACGCTCTTTCTTATTGATATCGCCCAGCGCGGCCAAGGCATCCAAACGGCGGTCTTGGTCTGACTGTTTGAAGTCGTCCGCTGTGATCCCGCATAACGGCATTTCAACTTCTGATATGGTTTTAAGCGCCATAGACAAGCTGGTTGTAGTCTCGGTTAAAGACTTGCTTAACACCATGGCTCGTTGCAATCGTTGCGCGGCGGCCTCGACCTCGGCTATCGGTTCTTTTTTGTCGTTCTCACCTATTTCAAAGTTAGCGCCGTATTCACCTGCCAGCGCCTCTTGCTCTATTCTCTCTACCTCATCTGCCAGCTCAGGAATACTTAGCGTTATGGCAAGCGCTTGATCAAACAATTCACCTAAATTACTAAACCTTCGTCTAGTCCTATTAATAATGGCGGCGCGACCTTTGGCATCGATCACCACATTGTCGGTTATTTCACCAATCTTGCTTCCTGCTGCTTCCGCTTCCCTCTCTAAATAGCCGTTTTGTGCTTTATTATTTTTTGAAGGAATCAAAGTATTATTTTGCGCTTCCTGCTTCCTAGGTTGCTTGCTTCCTGCGTCCTCTCCCTCTATTTTTAGGCTATTTTTAGGCGATTTAACAAGGCTTTGCTTCGTCCATGCTTCCTTTTTTCGCCTTTTGCTTACCGAACCGCTCGACTTTGGTGCACTTTCTCCGTAGGTCGTTTGTAGTTGATCCAGTAATTCTCGGTCGGTGATTTTGGGTGTGTTCTCCCATATTAACTTAGCCGCCGCCCATATCTCGTCTTTTAAGGATTGATCACTCACAGCTAACCCCCACCACGTTTGCGCCGTCCAACATCATTGGCGCGGGTAAAGGTATGCTGTACTGATAGTGACGGTCACGATCTTTTAGCAAGCGGTGACGGTCTTCACGATCAACACGCTCGGCGATTTGTGTCATCTGCGTATCAATGGCTTGTGCTTGCCTTGCTTGCTTGACCTCTATCGATCTAACAACGCGCATTACGGTACTGGCGGCCACCACAGCTTCAACGCTGGCACTGTCGTCTTTGTGATCATTCCTAACGATATTACATAGACGCTTTGACGCGTCCAGCAACGCCTCATGATCATTTTTACTGATCGATTTAACATGATTGACGATCACGTCAGCCATGCTACCTGTCAGCATTTCAATCAATGCGTGCGACTGGTTAACCACATGGTTAACGGTTCCCGCCAGCATATCAACTTCGGGTTCTGTCGATAGACCGCATATATAATCCAATGATTGACCGTAAAGATCTTGAAAAATAAGAAGATCGATAAGCGTTAAGTCTTTTTTGCCGTTCTCAATCTCACTAATACGATTTCGGTTATTAGATACACCCCATACAGCTTTCATCACATCAGTTTGAGACATGCCAGCATTACGCCGCGCTGCTGCTAAATTTAGCCCTACCGTAACATTGATGTTTTTAATATCACGTTTTGTATATCCTGATCGTTTAGCCATTATTCCCCCTGAACACTCTCCACAACCATTGTTGCAAAAAGCAAATAACATTGTATAATTGTTATGCCAGTTGTTCAGTTCAAATCCTGCAACGATCTAAGCGCCTATGCTCGAACATAGGCGCTTTTTTATTGCTTACACATTATTTCTTTGCTGACGTATTCTTGCTTTCACCTCTAAACTATTAATAGCGCTATTCTTCCACTTGGTTGTATCAAAACCTGATCCTAAAAGAACATCTCTCTTATCCATAAGTGCACACCAAAAACGGCGATCGTTTCTTTCAAGGTCGGCCACTACTACTTCAAAACCCCAGCACTCACCGTTACGATTAACCGCGATTGATTTAACCCAAGGCGGGGCGATTTTAAATGTTGCCTGTGTCGCTTTTCTTAACGTCATTTTTTCTTACCTTTTAGCCAAAACCACTCACTTGCTTTTAGAAAAACGCCTGTCATTACAAGCGCTGCCACCATTGATAAAATTAGGTCAAACATCGTATTAGCCCAAGCCTGACACGCTGATTAATCGCGTTGTTTTGAGTGACTTTTTAATACTCATAAAACATGACCCATTAAATCGTTATACTTGGTTTCATTAATTTTTATCCAGTTTTCTATTAACACGCTATGCACTTTTAGCCCTGTTTGTTTTTGCTCCTCATTTTTTATTTGTTTCTGCAATGCTGATAAATTAAATATCGATAACCCCTTGATGCTTATTGCCGTAAACCCTCGCTTATGCGTTTTTCTACGGCCAGCCAAAAACGAATAAGTAACGTAGTAATAAGTTTTTTCATTACCTGCCAGCGGCGCGGCTAACTTCTGATCATTTTCTGTAATTATGTCTAATTCATATTGCAAGAAGAAATCGGTTAACCTCATTGAGACTGTACTGCTATAGGCGACTGTTCTAAAAACCACTTGGTAAATACCCTCGTAGTCTAAGGAAACAGACTCAATAACAACCCTCTCCCCTGTTGCCTTTTGGACGTAAGCCATATTCGTTGATATGCACTTGGTAACATCGACCGATTTTTTGTTGTGAGGCTTTGACTGCTGGCAACTAACGCATCGCCCACAACCATCAATCCATATCCCATCAGGCGTGCTTACGTGATAGGCGTTCCTACATTCAACGCATTTACGGCGCTGATCGCCAGCGCTTGCTAGCGTTTTCATGTCTTCTGCTAAGCTCATACCTCACCTCGCTTTTTGCTAGCAAGTTTGTCACGGCGAACGCGGCCATATAGCGTGTTGGCGGCGCGTGTTTGGTTGTTTCTCACGCCTTGGTTATACTGACTTCTTAACCACATGACGCGGCTGTTAACAACGTTACCGATTGGGCTATCATCTTCTAAATACTTGGCTTCTTTACTCATGGCTTGCTGCCTCTTTGTTGGTTGCTGGTTTCCAAAACTTGCTATAAGCTCGGTCATAAAATCCCATCCTTTAATGTTTTTCGGGTTGTCTCATAGATCTCTATGTCATGTATTATTTTCATCTGCTTGCGCTTGTCTTTATACGACTGAGTGCGGCGGCCTTTAAAATCCTCGACCACTTCCGTGCCGGTTAAGACATTGAAGTAAACAAAATCGGCAACGTAATTCATGGCGCGAACCTTTGTGCCGTCCTTTTCCTCATATTTTGGTGTCAGCTCATACTTAACCTGCAACCGTAGATCTCGAATCACGCCAGCGGCCAGTTTGGATTTTAAGAACTTGTAGCGTTCGCCCTCGCCCTCGCTGTCAAACTTAATGCCGTCAATAACAACCTTGATCGCGCCAAACTTATTGCCTTTTTTCTTAGGTTTTTTTGACCATAATTCGGCCACTTTATGAAGATTTGCCATACCAACTTTGGTGTGTGCAATGTCTTTGTATGTGATCCTGCTTCTCTTTGCTGTTTTGCGTGCCATGTGGCCGCCCCTCCTGCCCTTTAAACCGTCCTGACCGATGCGTGTACTGAGTTAATATTTAAGTCGCTTAAATCGCTTTCTAACGCGCCGCCCTCTGCATCCCAACTGCATAACTTGCTGTTATCTCGCACCCCATCAACTTCAATCGCACTGGCTGAGTAATACCGGCGCTCTCTATGGTATGTCAGCCCTATTACAAAATCGCCGTCCTCGGTGACTGCACTATTTACGCGGTACGTATAGGCGTTCGGCTTGCCAGCTTTGAGCGCTGCTACTAAATCAGCAAATTTGCGCTCGCCTGATGTATAGTCGGTTGGATCTTTTTTCATTCGTGTATCACCGTCCAGCCCGACTCGTCACCAAGAAACGCCATGTAATCCACCTCATTCATTTCATAAAAATTCAACACTTCAACCCTGTCCGCAATACCCCATGCTTTTTTAGCTGTAGCAACAACATCGTCTAGTGACGGCATATCAGGCTGCTCAAATAAAAAAGTCTCATTGATGGATCTAGGCCATACGCGCTCAGGTGCGGTTGATCTCGGCATATCGAGCCTGACAAATGCGACAAAATATCTGTCGGGGTTGGCCGCCTTATGATCGACGCCCGCTTGCTCGATGATCCCGCGCTGTCTGTCTAGCCACTTATCCAACTTATGCGCGCCGCGATCGACCTCAATTTTTGGCTGATCAAGCGCCTTAATAACTTTATGCTTAGGATTACTCACGCGCTTACCTCCTAGAAATCAAAAATGTCAGGTTGCTGCTGCTCACAATTAGGCGATATCCAAAGTACCTCAGTGCGCTTACCACTACCATTGCGACTACTGATAGCTGTCTGTCTTGATGATTTAGTCCAACCGTTCAGCATGTCGTTGTAAAGCTCATTGTCATAACCACTAATCACAAACATGCCTTTTGATTTTAGAGTCAGATCGAGTAAGCGCTCATGCTCAAACTCGCGCATTTCAAACTTGCCGTAGCTGTCTGTATTAGTGCGCGTGTCCAATGTGTACGGAGGATCAAGATAAAAGAGTGTGTCGCTGCGGTCGTGCTGCTTGATAACGTTATAAGCATCGGTATTTTCAATGATGACGTTACGCAAGCGCTCAGTGACTTCTAAAACCCTTTCCGGCAATTCTGACCAAAGCGACTGTAAAGAGGTTCCGCCACGTGCTGTATCTAATCTAAAGCCAGTATTACCACGTGTCGCGCCAGCGCTGCCAAAGCCCATCTGAGCGCGTACCAGTAGTTTAAGGGCTTCTATTACCGCAGAGTCGCCCGGTATGATGTTTCCACGCGAATCACGATGTGCATCGCTATGCTCTTTTGAAAATTCAAACTCAGTACGGCTATATGGCGTCATATGTAGCAGTCTAAGTAGCTCAGGACGCATGTTGTTGCATCGAATCACGTTAAACAGGTTCACAATCTCATCGTTTTTATCGTTATAGACTTCACGTATCGATGGCTCTTTACTGATGAGTACCGCCGCACTACCACCAAAAGGCTCGACATAACAATGATGCTGTGGAAAGTGGCTGATAATCCAAGGGGCTAAGCGCCACTTGGCTCCGTGATACCTCATTAGTGGTTTGATACTCATAGCTTCACCGCCTTGTATGCCTTGATTAACCGCAAGCACTCACAGCATGTGATACCGCCGCGCTTGCGCTCTTTTAGCTGATACTCGATACCGCTTGCACCATCACCGAAAAAAAAGCCGCTACACAGTATTTGCATATCACCATGATTAGCGCTTACCGCGTGCCAACCTGCATCAAGACCATCAACATCATCATCCCCCATATCTAGCGGGTCGTAAGCGGTTATTTTTACTACTGTGTTCATGATGCCCCACCTTGCATTTCAGCGTATAAACGGTCATAAGCCTTTTTCTCAGTCTCGCCAGCCTTGCGATTGGCCTTGAGATACTTGTAAGTCTCAGGAACGCTCATGTTTGGCAGTGGCTCTTTCCAGTGCCAGTCATCTGCAACTAGCGGGTTTGGCCTAGTATCAATCATCGGCTTATCTAATTGGTGGCTAGGATGGTATGTATCAGGCTGCTGGTATCTAGCTGGCGCGTTTGGATTACTCCAATCCTCATCGTCAATGCTAAATCGCTTTTCCGATACTGGAACGAGCTTATTAAATTTGATCTCGTTGTTTATCCAAGTAGTAAGTGCGCTAGTCCAGCACTTATACTGAATATCCTTAGCCTTTGTTCCGCTTTTAAATGTTTCTAAAAATAAAGGTATGTCGATCCCATACTTATTCATTTTTTCTATTTGCTTGTCGGTAGGTTTAAAGTCATCAGGATATTCAGTTAACTTTTTCTTTCTACTCTTTGTAGGTTTATCAGCACCCTTATCATTAGTATTCTTATCATTGGTATTCTTATTAAGACTGGTATCCTTATCTGTCGGATCTGAATCCGAGTTTTTGCCTGTATTTTCGGATTTATTTCCGAGTTTATTCGGATTTGAATCCGAGCTATTCGGATCTGAATCCGAGGTTTTGTTGCTATTCGGATTTGAATCCGAGTTGATTTTAGCGTTCCACGTCTTGCCCTTTTCGGTTAACATCACCAAATCTTTAACACCCTCTTTGCGATAAAAGATCAAGCCCTTTTTAGCCAGTAGCTTTAAGTGTCTGTAAACAGTGTCCGACTTGGTATAAGCTACCGGTAATTCATCTATCACCTTGTTACGCGACACCCAGTAGTAAACCTCGTCACCGATAATGTGTGTTTTCGCCCATGAGCTTGACTCATTCAAGAGATCAAACAACGCCCCTTGAGCCATGCTTAGACCCCATTCGTAGCACTTAACATAGTTAATGCGGCCGTGATATCTCATTAAGCCACCTCCGCTTTCTTATACTGACTCACTACCCATGCCTCACCCTTTAGCGTGAATAGCGGCTGATCGTAGCCCTTTTTGACCTGCTTTAACTGACCAAGCCCTTTTGATATAAACCAAGTGTTAAACACTCTGCTACGCTTAACGGTTTTGTTATAAACATTTAGCGTGTCCAAAAAGATATTTAGCTTTGTAGCTGACACGCCTACCTTTTGGCCAACCTGTGTGGCGGTTAGCAGCGTATGGCGGTCAACGATACTGTCGTAGTGAGCAACTTTGGGCGCGTCTTGCTCTATTTTTTGCTGTAGTGATCCAGCAAGTAGCAAGGCTTCTGAAAATGTTTGCGGTATCGCTGGCATAACTGGTGCGGCGGCTGACTGCTCCAACTCTTGCCAGCGTTTGATCACCTGATAACGTATGTCGGCGCGATAGCCTGTGATCAAAGTCATGGTTAGATCTTTGTTTAAATTGATTGATGCGGTACGGCCAATATCATCGCTAAGTGTTTGATATTGTTTATAATCCAAACTTGGATTACCTATTTGCTTAATCATTTCTCTAATATCTCGCAAGACATGAGAGTGATTTTTTCCGCATAATTGCGCAATCTCTCGGCTGCTCATCATGCTATCTGTGTTTTGTTGCATAAGCTGTTGCATGTGATATAATCCTATTTGTTAACTTCTTTCGAGTTGTTTAATACTAGCCAGCGCCCCACGCTGGCTTTTTACTGCCTGTCATTCGGCCACAAACGCTTGCAAGCCGTTTGCCTCACAAGGCAGTATCCAGCCACGCGTCTGATCATCAGTAGCGCGATTCTTGATGGTACAAATCGGCCAGCCCTCAAGCCTAAGCTGATAGATCGCGTTTCTAACTGCTGATGCGGACGCTCTTACGTCATCAGCGGTTAAAACAAAACCTTTTTGTAAAGCCTCAATAATCACTTTATTAGCATCGGCTTGGCTGGCTGCGTAGATCTCGTTTATGCGCTCGGTCGGTCGCTCAAAGTCATCAATCACAAATAAAGAAATAGATATAGCTCTGTTGCACTGTCTGCCAGCTGAGACTATCGATACAATGTCGTGGCCATGGACTCTTAGTTTTTCCACTTCCTTTTTAATATTAAAATCCTTGACGGTGCTTTTTTGGTCGCCGCTTATGATCTCACTGGCTTTTAAACTTATGGGCTTGCCAGCTTTTAATATTTTTGAGATAAGCGCTTGGCGCTGTCTTGCTGCTACAGACTTGCTCGACTCTCTACGCTTCTTAACTGCCATAGCAGCCCCCATTCTTCTTTTTTCTTCCCTTTTTGCTTCTTTAGCGGCAGCTTTTTCAGCTGCTATCTCAGCAAGGCGGCGCTTTTCAGCAAAACGCGCTTCATTTTTAGCAATGCGTTTGTATTGCTCTTTTATTCTGATTTGGCGATACGCCTCACATACCTGATCGGGATCATCGGTAGGGTCGAGATTTATAACTCTGACGTTTTTAGGCTTGTGGTAGCTGGTGTGCTTGCGCTTGGGTCGCTGATACGCGTTGAACGAGGAATAAGGCTTGTTATCTTCTTTAATAATGGTTGCTTTTTTGGTTGCGATACTCATAGTTTTTTGTCCGTTAAAATGGTGATTTTTAGCCCAGTGCTTTGCTATTTGCTTGCTGATACGCAACCACATGGGGGTTGTCTATAGCGTGCTTATCTTTGACACTCTGAGCCAATGACTGTAGTACGGTTTGCGCGTCTTGGATCTTGGCAAGTAGCGTAATGCGCTGGTCGCAACTTATTTGTCCATCTTCAAGCGCGTGGTGAAGCTCTTGGATAACATCGCCTGAGCTGGCAGATGCAGACAGCGCCGTCATAATCAAATCTTCTTTCTGCGTTTCCACAGTATTGATCTCGCAATACACCCCACCCAAACGGTAAGCGATCGCGTGCACAATGGCATGATCGCCTGTTAATTCCATAATGCTTACCGCCTCATCTAAGCGGAGGTGGTGCGCGGGTGCGGTTTTGTTTACTTTGTTATTAAGCAGTGCTACTGACTTAAACCCCATGCGTGCTGCTAATGCAGCGCTGCCGCCGTGTGGGTATTCGTGCACAGTTTTGTATGCCGCATCAATAATATCCATTGGATTGCGCATCGTATTTTTTCCTTGCATTTGTACGTTCTTTTTGATGATAGTTTGTTGTAATATTTATTACAGACGCTTAGATGAAACATTTTTTGATCGAGGTTGTCCTAACTTAAAACTCGCTAGATCGGCTTTCGTAGCGCTATTAGATAGCGCTTGAAATATGGCTTGACGCTCAATAGGTACGCCACTTTTGGTCTGTAGCTGTTCTAACTTAAATTCGTTTAGATCAGCTTTAAGCGCACCATTAGACAGCAATTCAAATATGGCTTGACGCTCAGCGGGTATGCCATTGGCACGCCATTTACTTATAGTTGACTTACTCACACCCAAGAAAGGTTTGAGGTCTACATCAGCTTTTGTGCCGCAATACTTATGGATCGAGTCTATGTCCATAACGTTTCCTTAAATAAACATAAAGTTTCCGATAGTAAACCATAAGTTTAGCCAAAAATCAACAGTCTGGTCTACTCTAAGAAACTATAAATAGGCTGGAGGGCTGATTATGCAGACGGTAGCAGATAGGATTCAAAGTAGATTGGCAGCAAGCGATAGCAAGCAAGCGGATATTGTTAGGGTTACGGGAGCCAGCAAGGGCACGGTATCTAAATGGCTGTCAGGCACAAACACGCCCAAAGGAAGTTACTTAATAGCACTTGCTAAATTTTTAGATGTAGACTCAGAATGGTTGCTGACTGGTATAGAAAAAGAAAAAGAAACTTCTACAAGCGATGATACTTCTGAGGTCTTAGGCTGGGATGACAGCACCCCATTAGATGACGACGAATTTGAAATCAGTCACTACGATAAAGTATTAGTTACAGCGGGTAACAAAGAGGGCGAAATACAAGAAATGACTGATAAAAAAATACGCATGAGCAAAAGATCTGCTCGTAAAGCAGGTGCAAGCATCACACAATCTTTTAGCTATATAAACGATGGTGACAGTATGTCCGATCGAATATCGGACGGCGCTAGATGCACCGCAGATGCTAGCAAAAAAGAGATCAAAGACGGTAAGATATATTGTTTCAGACATGGGGTTATGAGGCGTACCAAGTATTTATACTGGCGACCTGATGGCGGATTGCTTATAAGAAGCCATAATCCTGAGTACGAAGATGAAATAGTCCCCCCTGAGCAAATGGATGATATAGAGATACTAGGCTGGGTGTGGGAATGGTCAAACATGGAAAGATGGTAATAATTTAAAAAAGTAAACCGCTGTAAAGCCCGCCGTTGTGCGGGTTTTTTATTGCCTGATCAAAATAAGTTTCTTTTTGGCAACTTATACTTGCTTTGTTTGGTTTCGTTTAGTAAACTTATCACTATCGGATGGTGACGAATCAGCCGAAATTATTTAAAAAAACAACTCTTTTGCAATCGCAACAACAAAGTCAAAAAAAACCATTTTGGCTTTCAACGGAGAAAATTTATGTTTGGTAAAAAAGTAACTGTTAAAAACGATATAGCTGTTTTAACCACAACGGTTGAAGCGATCAAGCCTGATACTGGTTTTCTTTTAGCTCAAGGTTTTTTTTCAGCCAAAGCAGATCATGTAGAAGTTGAAGTAAGCAAGGAAATGCCTGTTGAGGGTGAAGGTCTAGGGCTGATCATTCAGGTTACGGATAAGAAAAAGGGGCAGTCAGGTGTCTTTAAGGTAGACATAGCAGAAATGGTGCTTGATCTTGCAATGGACTTTTGCGAGCAAATTAGCAAGCAACCAGCTAACCCGCCAGTCAATGAGCCAAAAAAACAAGGCAAGTCTTTATCTGATAAAGACATGGCGGCAATGGCCGAAAAGCAAATGAACGAGGGTGAAAAGTGAAAATACCTAGAGTTAAAACACCCTGTAAAGACTGTCCTTTTAGAAAAGACACGCTAGAAGGCTGGCTTGGTGAAGATCGCATGACTGAGATTTTAAACGCTGATTCATTTATCTGTCACAAAACAACTGGCGGTACATTAAGAGATCGCAAGCAATGTGCTGGTCACATGCTGATGAAAGGCCATGAAAACGCTTTTGTCAGGCACGCAGCGCGAATGAATGATGACTTGGGGTTAAAAGGGGCTGAGTTGGTTTTTGATACTAAGCAAGCGTGTATCGATCACCACAGCTAAATTTAGACAATAAAAAACCCTTTTTTGACTGGAATCAAAAAAGGGGTCAAACACTTTCAACGGAAAAAATATTATGACACAGATTCTAACGCTAATCAATAAAGCTGAGCGCTACACGCCAGCTGTTTATAAGTTTGGACGCAATGAGCGCTTAAACATTCACTTGGAAGACCAGTATGCAGACATAACCGATGCCGAAACTGGATCGTATATCCGCTATATAGGCTGGGATGGTTTACGTGAAATGGGTTATTCGCCAGCTAAGTTGCTGGCAGGTGATACCGATGATCAGTTTATCGATACTGACACGCCAGCCAAGGCAAGCCAGTTTAAATCATATATTCGGCACGTTGCCGTTGGTTTGACCGTTGGCGCGATCATCGCAACGGTTGGCAATGTGACTGGGTGCAATAGCTATGTGATGAGCCAAGCTGAAAAAGACATAGCCACATCAACCATAAATGCTCGAACCGATCTTGAAAGCCCCGCTCTCATCGAGTTTAGAAAGCAAAATCAGTACGCTAACGAAAAGCTGGCAGAAATGAAGCGATACGCTTCTACTGGGGGTGTTCAATGAGTGATCTATTACTGCGCCCTATTAGCATAATGAATGATGCTGAGTTGGTTGATGCACTACTTGATAACCCTGATGACACGCTAGCTTATCAGCTAGCCTATCAAGTGGATAAGCTGGGGATTATTTACCGAAGCGGCAACAACAAAGGCTTATTTTTTAGTGCTGATGACTTAAAAAGAATAGACGACAAAAGCAGAGAAGACTTGCTATCCGAGATAGAGGATTTAGAAGGTGAGGTTGCCAGCTTGGAGCAAAAGTTAGAAGAATTAGACTTGGATCGTTTAACGCTTGGCGTTGAAAAGGCTAAGCGTGCAATGCAACAAGCACATGAAAGAATTGACTACCTATTAGGCCTAGGGGGTGACAAGTGAAAGTACGCGCAATGATAAACACGACCACGGTGCGCCGTTATTTTGACGGTAGCTTTGCTGGTCAAGTCATGATTTACGATAAAAATTGCAACCCATCTATGTATGCGTGCGTAGCTGATCAAGACGGCAATGTCGGTGATAGCGCCCTTAAGTTTGTTAACTGTATGTGGTTGCGAGTACATTTAAAGCCAAGCTACAAAAAAGCTATTGCCGCTAAGTTTCAATCATTGATAAGCGCCAAGGGTGATACGTTTAAATTTATTCGTGAAACTGACCCTATTGTCATGCAAAAACGCGTGTCTTCTATTAAGTCTCATTTTGAAGCCATGGCAGACAAGCCAGCCCGAGCAAAAAAGGGGGTCGATAAAGGCTATCTAATCAGGCTGGCACAAGGGCAACGCAACAGCCAGCCAGCGACGATCTTTATTAATCCAACTGACGATCAGTTGGACAAGATATTTAACGGTGAGATAGCGGGGTATAAATAAAATGAGTGAGTTAACGACAACCAACAACCAAACGCAAGCCGCTGGCACTGGGCTTTTTAATTTTAGCAACTTCAACGAGGTGGTTAAGGCCGCCCACATGCTAGCCAATTCTAACATCGTCCCCGAAGCATACCGCGCTGTGATAGTGAAAAAATCAGGCTGGGGTGACACTTATAGAGAGGAACACATAAACAACCCCAACGCGGTCGCTAACTGCTTGGTCGCACTCAATATGTCTAATCGCATGGGCGCAGATCCCCTAATGATTATGCAAAACCTTTATCTCATAGAGGGGCGACCCGCTTGGTCTTCGACATTCATCATTGCGGGTATTAACTCTTGCGTTCGGTTTGGCACGTTAAATTTTGAATTTACCGATCTTGGCAATCGCAATATCGAATACCAAGAGACTAGCGGCTATGGCAGAAACAAGAAATATTTTACCAAAACGACCAATGTTAACGATTTCTCTTGCGTGGCGTGGGCGATCGACAAGGAGACTGGTAATAGGGTTGAGTCGTCACCTATTACCTTGGAGCTAGCTATCAAAGAGGGTTGGTACTTTAAGCGGGGCAGCAAATGGCCAACTATGCCTGAGCAAATGGCGAAGTATCGCGCCGCCGCTTTTTTTGGTCGGCTTTACGCGCCCGAAGTCATGATGGGGATTTACACTAAAGACGAGGTTGAGGACTTTACGCAAGCGCGGGATGTAACCCCGCAGCAGGAGCCAAGCGAGCAGCCGCAACCTGAGCCGCAAATTCAATATATCGATGACGAGCAGGTCGATATTTTAACCAAGATGATTGCTTGCGTTACCGATCCCAATTCTGTTGCCAATATCAAAAAGGCTATACCTGACGTAAGGCTTATACCAGCGGGTCGTTTTGATTACTATCAAAACAAACTAAAGGCAACAATAGACGCGCAAGTGATAAAAGACGAGCAAGCAAGTTATGCTCAGCAGCAAAACACACAATCGGTTGATCCGAATGATTATGCAGAGGTGATCGCTGATGATGGTGGTCAATACAACGTCTATAACAATCAACAAGAAATGGCGTAAGCCAAAATAGGCGGTCGCTTGGCCGCCTTATTAAGCATAAGGATATTAAATAATGAATACCAGTTTTTTAGCGCTGATCACAGCCATAGCAACCATCATTGCGGCGACTTCCTTTTTGTCAGCAAGAAAATCGAGAAAGACTGTTAAAAGTACGCTCGTTGATCCGCAAGCGCTCGGCGCAATGAGCGCAGAAGACTTGCTGGAATTGGTCGTGGGTGTGCCGTTAAAAGACCTAGTGATTGATGGTGACAGTATCGAGATCACGATCAGTACCAATGGCCACCCTATCGCGGGTAATCAGTACGTTGCCACCGACTCATGCGGTAGTATCAAGTTAACCGCTGGCAGTCAGCTTGCCAACTAAATAGAGAGGAATTTTATGATGCAATCAAACTCAAACTTGCCAGCCATGGCTATTGATTTTGAGGCCACTGACGCAAGCCCTGACGCGCAAGCAACTCAAATTGGTTATTGCTCGATTGCTTTTAGCAATAAGGGTATCTTGAACCCCACAACGGACGCATACGCCAAGAGTTGCCGCCCTGATCGTGATATCAGTTATGGCGCAATGGCGGTTACTGGTATATGCCCCGAGGACTTAGAGGCGGCAGAAAGCCACGAAAAGGTATTACTAGATCACATGCCATACGGCGCGGCTTATATCATTGGCCATAACATTGACTATGATTTGCAAGTTGCACGTAATTCAGGCGTTGATACCAGCAAATACAAGTCAATATGCACGCTAGCAATAGCACGTCACCTTTACCCTGATGCAGATCATAAGTTAGCGGCGCTGTTGTACCGTTTTGACTATGACTATGCAAGACAGCACGCACAAAACGCCCATAGTGCGGCGCATGACGTGAGATTTTGTGTTCGTCTTCTACGCATATTTTGCCGTGAAGCTGGTATAACCGATATGCAGTCGCTTTATGAGTTTAGCGAAATGACACGCATACCAACGGTAATGACGTTCGGTAAAGAAAAAGGTAAAAAAATAAAAGACTTGGCTGCCACTAAGTCAGGTCGCGGTTACTTTTTCTACCTAATCAGTGAGGATATTAGTGATCCTTACCTATTAAAAGAATTTCAAACGGTGCTTACTGGCACTGAATTGGAGTGCACCAAGGGCAATAAAAACTATGACAAAGGACGTAAGTACAAGATTGATCGATTTGTCGGCAATAGGCAACTGGTAGTAAGAAGTGATTTATCGGAAGACGTGCTAAACATAACCAGCCCTAAAAATCTCAATCTAGCGGCTATAGATGCTTATGTAGGCGAGGCATTATTCAAGCCAGCCTGATTAATCAAATTTTAAGGAGCCGTCACGCTCGATGACGGCCAGCAATTAAAAGGTTTTAAGTATGAGCAATAACACAAGCAAACAAGGATCAACCATCGATAACGCAGACAAACTAACCCCGCTTAACTGGCAACAAGGCAACGTTGCTATGTCACCTACTCACTTCTACACGGTCTATGTGGACAAAAAAAATGGTTTAAGCGTTCGTTGGGCTAATCGCATTACTAATGAGTCGGATCAGCGACACGGTTTTATCAGTCACGATGACGCAAACGATTGGATATTAAACGTCCACTACGCCAAAAAACAAGAGGAATATGACGCTAGCGGCTTTAGTATTGGCCAGCGCTGGTTAGATCGATTTAATCATAAGGTAATTATAGAGGTACTAGATATATCGATGTCTAATGAGGTTATTTATACCCGCGCTTATTCTGAGAATAACCCCGCCAATACCAGCGGTATTATTGAAAATAATATTCATGAATTTAGAAAAATTATCGCTACGGATTATCTCTCAATGCTAGAGGGTGAAAATATATGTGACTGTCTATTAAGACTTAATACGGAGGCTAACCGATGAATGATAAATACGCCGTCTGCTCAAACAATCATCTTGAAACCATAGGAGACTACCATGCCTATTGAATGGGTATCACTGACACAGCTATCAAAAGAATGTGGAATTGACAAGCGAACGTTTATCGCTAATTATATGGCCGAAAATCCGCCGCAGCGGTGGGTTGCTGACCGCAAATCTTGGACACGAGCCGACGCAAATCGCATTAAAAGAGAGGTATTCGGTGTAGAGGTTGAAGAAGTTGAGGTTGAAAACAACTAACACCAAATAGGGGTATGCAGTGCATACCCTATTTTTTTTGATCAAGATTCAGGTTCAATCCATGGCGTAACAATCGCCGCCCACCATTCCATCAACCTTACCCTGTCATTCCAGTATTTAGCGCGATTATAAGCGGCGCGGCCTTTATTATGCGGTACGTGTGCTAAATGACGCTCAATAATGTCTTCATGAAACATGCGCGTGCCGTCCGCTAGTTTGGCCTCGTTCGCATTGGTTGATAGTAGCGATCTAAAACCATGTGTTGTCATCTTACCATTACCAGCAGCTCGCTTTACCGCTGCCAGCGGCGTTTCTGTTGGCATGTGTTCCCAAGGCTTATTTTTTTTCTTAAAAACAAACTCATCATCAATGCGGCGATCGTATAGATCTCTGAGTATCTGTAATGGTTTTTCGGTTAGCGGTATCATGTGCTCAAGCCGCATTTTCATACGGTGTTTTGGGATAATCCAAACACCCTTATCTAAGTCAAACTCACCAGTATCCCATCGCGCCTTTACCAGCTCACTTGGTCGGCAAGCAAGATAATTATAAAGCGCTATTGCTTGCTTAGTTTCATAAGCCATGTCCATATAGTTAAGCGCTGTCCAAAATTTAGGCATTTCGCTGATCGGCAATGAGGCCATATTAACGACCTTTCTAGCGGGTATCATCTTGCTAACCAATGTGCATGGGTTGGTCTCAACATACTCTTTAGCTACGGCATAATCAAAGACGGTTTTAATAAGCCGCAAGCAACGATTGGCCGTTTCTATCGTACCCCTGCCTACAATTAGCCCTATCTCATCCGAGATCATCGAGCGTGTCACCTCGTTTGCTTTCACGTCAGCTATGCGCTCTGTGACCAATTCTAGTCGATGAATTACATTTTTTTCATATTTTTTACTCGTCCAGTTAGGGCTATAAACTGATAACCATTCCTTAACAAGATCTTTCATCAGTATATCGCTATAACCTAACAATGCTTGACGTTGTAGATCCTGAGCTAATACGCGTGCATCCTTTAATGACAATACTGGATAAGTACCTATCTTGGTTCGTGTGCGTTTACCGTTCTTGCTGTACGCCACCGTCCATGATTTCTTACCAGTTGGCATAACATCAAGGAACAAGCCGTCACCAGCGGCATTAGTGTACCTTTTTTCTTTAGGTTTTAAAGACTTAACCTGACTGTCTTTAGTGATCATAGTTGCAATTCCTGTGTGTAAGGCCGTGTGTGTTCTGTGTGCATTATTACGATGTTTGTTGATGCTTGTCAATGTTCGTTAGTGTTCGTTAATGTCTGTTTTAGGCATTAAAAAACCCCTTAAAGCCATAAGCTGTAAGGGGTTTAGGGTAAATAATGTTCGTTGATGTTCGTTGATGTTTATTGTTGCTTGTTTATAAGTGGTGGAGATGGCGGGAGTCTTATAGTTGCCCTCAAAGCCTTTAAATATAAGGCATATCAATCATACTTATGGTTCTGTGTGCTGTATGTGTGTTAATCATGTGTTGTACCATATTCCGTTTGCGAGGCTCTACTATGTCGCTTTTTTTGAGCACTACGCCAAAAGTGCTATCAGGCAGACTGGTATCAACTTCGACTGCCAAGCCCCAAAAGAAATGCGGGTTAGGTTCGTTTCTAAGTGCCCTGTCTAGCGATTCCTGAGATATTTTTTGATAAATATCGTGGCTCATTACAAGGTGCGATACTTCATAGCCAGCCCTTAACTGCTCGCGTACTTGATCCCAACTATCGCCCTGATCTTGCATCCTGTATGCTTCATACTCGTCATCAATCTTTTTTGCTGCCGTTACTTTTATGACCATTTCTCTAACTTGATCTAATATCGTTTCACTACTCATAATCTGTCCTTGCGTTCATTTGCGTTAATTTGCGTTCATTAGACAGCAAAAAGCCCATCACTGGGATGGGCTTTTGCTTACTGTAAAATAACAATAGATACTATGGAGTGAGTATAACGCAACCTACGTTATGAATTTATTATAGCGCCTTTTTCGCGCTACGCAAAAACTACCAAAATGACTATGCAACTTATTTTACTAAAAATGAGCTGTCGGTAATTCTGTTGCGTTCTTCCATGTCTGCATCATACAAAACATAATCATCGCGGCGGTTGTCGATCGTCCAGCGATTATTATCAACCGGCTTTTGACTACTCATATCAAGATAAAACAGATCGGCTGCGACTAATGTTTCAGCATCGTCAGCGCCCTTATACAAGGCAGCCATATCATCATCGGTTTCTGCGCCCATATCGTAGCCCTGACGCGCTAGAACGTCCTTTAATGCCCACCAGTACATCCCATACACTCTATAGCGCTGTATGTTCTTTTTAAGGCGATCATAGATCACGCCAGCGGCAAACTCAACGAAGTCTGCATTTGGCTGGTTTTCTGCTAGTGATCTTTTGGTGGCCGCTGTTTTTCTCGATAGAAAATCAGGATCATATAAATAATTCATAAATATTCCTTATCGTGTTTTGCTCATAGGTAAAAGATTAGCCAATTCAGGTCTAGCGGTTATCATTTCTTTGTAGGCTCTAAAACTCATCGCCCACGACTGGTATTTATTGCCTTGATATCTTGCTTTCTCACCGTTTTTATTGCCGTATGCCTTGATAGTTTTATAGTACGTTTGGGTATCACCGCTAACGTAAACCGTGTCGCTGTCTTTTATACCAGCGGCGCTTGCCTCTAAGCCCATCGCCTTAACTTTAGCCTCAGCAATGTTTTTGCTGCTCTCAGTCCGTAAGAAGTCCACGGCATCTAAAACATTTTGACGGTTTAAGTGTTCGTCATAAACATATTCTAGCGTATAAATCTTCATATCGGCTGTTGGCTCATCGCTCATATATTCATCGCTATAAATAAGATCATCAAACAATTTAACGACCATATCTTCTAACACTCGATTGCTTTGGCGCTCGGTAATGCTGTCGGCGGCGGCTCTAAGCGCGGTTATCAACTGATCAGCTGGTTCCTTTAATAGCTCAGCTATAATCTGAGGTTGCCCCATTAGCGCTTTATCGTCAGCGGTTAACTTAACGCCGCTATGCTTAATCATTAAACCAACATAACTGTAATAAAGATCGTGGATCATTTGCGTATCGTATTGATCGGCGTTAATTTGCACTTTGTCGTTAGTCGCTTGATAAGTTTTGCTATCAAGATCAATACTAATGCCAGCGGCGCTATAGTCGCTTAGCATTTTATTCGCAAACGGCGTGCCAGCGGCCAAAACCTCATAAGGCAACATCACCAAGAAGTCGCAATTTGATAAGCCAACCTGACGGCCAGCTAAATTAGGGCTTAAATGCCACAACGGTTGAATACTATTATCTCTATATTCGGCAACTTGAGGAATGATATTACTGTAAACGGCTTCGCTTAACTGCCCTGCGCCGTAGTGCTCATCTTCAATCTTAGCCATAGCCTTAACGTATTCTAGGTATTCAGGCGTGTTTGGATGAATAACTGCTTTTGCTTTTATGCCTTGAGGTGAGCTTTCGGGGCTTTGATAAACGGTTACGCCCCTTGTATCTACGCGGCTTGTTAGTGCGTGGCCTCTCAATTTATCGTTAATTGCAAATAAAAAGTCCTCTTTTCTAACTGGCGACCACTGATCGCTAATTGCAATCGAGCCAGCCATAAAGAAAAAACCATCATGAATAACCGCTTTACCGTCAGCAATTAAATTACCTGCATCGTCAGGTATCGTCATGCCAGCCAAGCCAGCACGATCGGCCAACTCATTTGCTGCTAGTAGCGCTTGCTTAATGAGGTTTCTAGCCGTTGTGTTGATCTCATCATACGTGGCTTGATAAATACCATCGCTGTTGATAATAGTTTTGGATCTATCAAAATTAGCGCCATGGGTTAAAATCTTACGAGCAAAATGCACCGCCCATGATCCACTATTATCATTAGCAAAATTTTCGCCGCGACCTAAGTTGTTTTGCACGATATCATAGGCATCCTCAGCGCTAATAGTGGCGCGATAAGGACTGATACTCTCTATTGCTACCCAATTACTATTTACCGCCTGTGATTTCACGTTATCAAAAATTTCTTCGATCTTATCGAGGATAACCGACTTGGTGGCATTGTAACGCTTGGTGCTGTTTGCTTTGGTGCTGGCGCTGCTTTTGTTAGCGTGTATTTTCTTATAGACAACGTTATTATCTTTAATGAGGTTAACGACTTCTTTTACAGCGTTCTCATAAAAATCATCTATCTTGAGCTTTTTAACAATCTTGGTTTGCTCATCAACGACTTGCATATTGACTTTATGACGCTTGATAGCGGCTTCCTTACGCGCTTGCGCCTCTTGTGCGTCACGCTCGGCTTGATACGCACGCATGGCCTCACGATCACCACCCAAACGAATAAGCGCGTCTTGCTCAGCGCGGGTGATACTGCCTGATACCTCAATCGTGTTCGTGTCTTCATCTGATAACACGCTGGTGATCCACTCATCCTTTTTGTCGATCATGGTGCGTTTAAACTCATCAAACGTGCCGTCCGCGTCATAATGAAAAATCTTAACCCTCTCTGTCTTGTTGCCTTGGCGTGCGCCGCGTCCGTTGCGCTGCTCTAAGCTGTCGGGTGTCCAGCCAGTCGTTAAATGATGGATTGCTTGCGTACCACGTTGCAAGTTGATACCGACCTCAGCTTTCTTGTTAGCAATAACCACTTGATACTGATTATCTGCACCAAACGCGTTAAAACCGTCTTGAATATCGATCATTTTGTCAGGATCGTTATTTGTCTGTCCTGTAATGATGACGATCTTGTTAGCTGGCACGCCAGCGCGTTTGATTAAAACACGCTTGATCTTGTTATGCAAAAATAAGTGATCACAGAAGATGATCTGCTTAACGATCTTGCTGGTTGTATTGTCGTTACTGATCCCACGCGGGTTGGCCTGTTCGTTTTTAAAGTTTTCAAGCAAGGCCGCAACTTTAGCAGACACGGCAACATCAAGATTTAGCTTGGCTTTATCGGCCATAGCCTCAAAACTGGATTGAAACTTGCTCTCGATTGTGTCAATCATAATACGTGAACGGCCTTTGTGGATAACAATTCTAGCCTTGCAAGCGATTTTATAACCCTTTAGCACCTGTTCGCCGTCTTCTTTCTTATAGATCGGTTTAGCGTCTTCCTCAGCAGTGTATGCGCTAGGGCGCGAACGTTCATCAGTGTGTTTTTTTCTACCGTTGCTAAATTGGTTCACTACCTTTTCAGCGATCGCCTGTTGGTTTTCGTCAAAGTCATAAAACGTCACACCCTCGCTAAACTCAGCATCGGCAATCATTACGTCCATCTTACGGATCAGGTTGAATGGGTGTGCTATTAGATCGTTGGTTTCACCGTACTTGCCAGCAACAATGCTATAAGGGCTTTTTGGATTGTATGGGCTTTGTGGATGGGTTGGGTCTTTTAATTCATTGTCCAGCTTTTCAGCCTCGATCTGACGCGCTACCACATACGCATCTTGTAATTCTCTTAACTGGCCGTCAATCTCTTTGCCTAAATTGACCGAGGTTGCCAATTCTTCACGTTCGGGAATAACAACCGACATGCCAACGTCTTGCGCGTCCTTGATCACGGCATTGGCTCGTACCGCTTTTTTCAAGATCTGCGCGTTTCTAATGCCAGTAAAAACGTTTTGTGAGCGCGTCTTGCCGTCAATCGTTGGTACGACTTCTTCTTCAATTTGGCACATAACGGCCAAAAAGTCGTCTGCACCCACAATACCGCCACACATTTTATTTACTGTGTCACGACCGCCAGCCAGCGATAGCATAGAGTAGATCTCCAAGGGGCTGTTGGTGATAGGTGTTGCTGTTAGCAGCTGCACGCCGTCATTGGCTGGGGTCAGGCCGCGTATGTAAAATAACTTAGCCTGTGCGTCCTCACCGCGTGCTGACTCTTGGGGCTGTGATAGGTACTTAATACGGTTGTCTGTATTGGGCGCACTGATTGAGTTTTTGAACGCATGGGCTTCATCGATCACCACGCTATCAACGCGCATGTCTTCTAAAAATGGCGCGTTGGTGTCCATCGATAGGCGATCGATTAACTCAGCAATCATGCCCTTGGCTTTTTCATTGGCTTTTTGCAAGTCTTTATTAGCGTAGGCTGAATCGTTTTGTTTAACGTACCTTGCATAGTCCGCTATAGTCTCATCTTTCAATCTAATACGCTTAAACGCTTCATAAGTCATAAAAATCTTACGGTACTTGCTATCGACCGCTTTTAGTAGATCTTCATCATACTTGTTGGAATAGACGCGGAATTGGTCGCCCTTTTCACGCAAGCCAACAAACAAACAGTCATCAGTGCTGGTATAGGCAAAATCGACCTCTTTACGCCAGTTTGACAGCACGCTATTTGGCACAACAAAAATAGTTTTTTTCTTAGCGCCAATATTATGCGCATGTTGCGTGCTGGACAATGACGAAAACGTCTTACCAAGTCCAACGCCCATGCCGTTAATCCCGCCAAAATGTCGGCCTTGGCTGCGCACAAACGCGTTTTGATAGCCATGCAACTTGAGTTGAGGGTTCATGCCAGCGATTTCGACTGGTGATTCATCACTGTTTTGGCTAAAAAATAGGTTGTCGTTATGGTTTATGGTGCGCTCAAGGCTGGCCATTAGCTTGTCGTTGGCTTTAACCCAGCTGCTAAATTTGACGTTAGCAACGTTAATTTGCTCGCTCATCCAGTCCAGCGCTTCACGCTCGGTCATTCTGCTAAGTGTCACGCCGCCAGTGGTCACGGTTCCCTTAGCCAACCAGTCACCGATACGGTTATACAGCTTTTCTTCATCCCTTAGATTGCCGCCTTTTACGTCAATATCAGGCGTGCCCTTGCCGTACTCATCAAACGAGATATACGCGTCTTTGTGCACTGACTGCTTTAAAAAGCGTACTTTGTCCTCGGCGCTGATTAGTGGGCTGCGCAAGTCAAAGTCCACGCTTTGCAAGTTGATACGTGTTACGTTTTCAGTCGCAAATAGTTTTTGCTGTTCTAGCTTGGCAATGATCTTGCTGTCGGTCGCTTGTTTGATCTGCTCGTCAATCTTGGCCAAACAATTCGATAAGCTGCCAGTCAAAAAGTCACTAGCGGCGATAACTTGGCTGCCGTCATGATTGATAAACCACTCATTATCGGTTAATGGGTCAGTATCGGGGTTAACTTTGGCCAACTGCTCACGGCTTAAATATAGGCTCTTATTGTCATACTGCATACGTGCAATAAGGCTTGTATAAGATCGCGCCTCGTCCTTAACTTCGACCTCGGTATCAATTTGGCCGCGCCATACCGCGTTATACTTGCCATTATCGTAGTAGAGTTTGACAAAATTAAAGTCTTGCTTTGGTTCTTTGGTCAGCTTGGTATTTTTGCCGTCCAAAAAGGCGGTTTTCATAAAGCTGGTCAAGGCCGGCTCGTTGGTCATGAAGTCATAGCCATAATCTTGCTCGGCGATCACGTCTTTTATCGCTTGTGCTGCGATAACGCAATTCCACGCGGCGGCACGCATTTTAGGGGCGACAACGAGGGTTCGATTAAACAAAGATCTAGCAGCACGCGGGATTAAATCGGCTTGGCCAGTCGTTAAGGTGTAGCTGTTCACACGATCCATCATGTCAAACGTCATGCCAGCTACAACCATTTCGATCGCACTGCCCATGTTAGCAAGTGCCTTCTGCATTTCACGGTCACTGTCGGTCGGCTCGGCGGCCATAACGTGCCAGCGGCCGTCTTGGTACTCTAATTGCTTGCCGTTTTGGAATATCACGTCACCGTTGTTGTATTCGATATAAGCGGCCTCAGCTGCGCCCAGTGCTTCCCAATCAATACGACTACCGCCAAACTTTTTAATGTCTTTCATGATCTCAGGCGTTGGTTTGGGGTTGCTTAGCGCCGTTACCATTTCTTCGGGGTTAAAACGGCTTGGTACTTGCACTTCGTTACCCAACATGAATTTAGCTTTATGGATTGGGTTTTTAAAATAAGCGCCGCTGATATATTCATCCCACATGACCTTGGTTTTGGCCAACGTGTCCATATCGCCAGCTTCATACAGCGCGTTGATTTGATCGGTCGCTTCACGGCTATGCTTGCGATAAACAATGATATCCGTCATTACGTCCGCGCCTGTCTGTTCAAATACTTTGTTTGGTAAGCGGTACGCGCCCAGCAGCTCAGCTTTTAGGCTGGTCAATTTGCGCAAGCGTTCCTTGTCGCCTTTTTTGCCTGAGATCACAGACGTTGGCGTGATAAATACGGCAAGGCCGCCGTGCTTAATCTTTTCAAGCGAACGCAAGATAAAGTAAGTCTCTAAGCTCTCATTTTGGTACGCGTCATCGTCCATTTTGTGCTCGCCGCGTGTTTTATTGTCGCCAAAAGGCACGTTTGTCATTACCATATCGAGACTATCATCTGCGATCAGCTCGTTGCGCTTCTCAAAAGACGATACAACCGTATTGCTGCGATCCCCATCGTTTAAGATCGAGGCAATGCCGCCTGATACTTCGTCAAGCTCGATACTGTCAATAACGGCACTTTCAGGGCTGGTGGCCGCAAAAACGCCAGTACCAGCGCTCGGATCTAGTACCTTGCCGCCAGTAAAGCCCATTTCTGAGGCCAATTCCCACATTTTTGAGGCAACGGCTTTGGGGGTGTAATACTCGTAAGCGCTACCGCGTTTACCCTTGTTTGAGATCAGGCCGCCGCCGCTGCCAGTATAGGCCGCCAGCGTTTCGATCTGCTCAGATGATAGATCATCGCGGGTTAAGCCCTCGGCCTTGATTTTGGCCAAAAGTTCGACCGCTTTATTATTGGCTGCTTGGCGCTTACTGGTTCCCGCCAGCTCAACCATGCCAGTACGATCAACAATATCACTGGTTGGCGTTTTTTCGGCGGCTGGTGCTGGCGTGTCATGATCGTCATCAAGTTTGCCGTTTTTGGCCTCTTGAATGGTTATCGATCTCAGCGATCCAATTCTTTTCAAAACATCGACAACGCCTTGTGTGGCGGCTAGTCGGTCTTTTGTGTTGGTTGCGCCTTGCAACTTGGCAAGCGCGGCTTGTAGGTCGGCAATGTTTTTAAACTTGGCTTTAGTGCCTGACGGCGTTTGATCTGTTTTCATAAATGCTGTCCGATTGGTTATAAAAAGCAATAACCAATTATGACAAGTAAACGGCTAGCAACTTTTACACTGTTCCAATGAAAAACCCCGCCATTTTTGGCGGGGTTGGTTAGCGCTAAACGCTGGCTAGGCTGCCGTTTTTTAAACTTACCAGTGATACTCGTTGTCACCAAACAACGTGTTAATGGCTGCCTGTTCTTCGTCAAAAAAGATACTTTTTGCCCCAAAAATGGCATCCATCATGGCTTCATCTTCCATGGCGTTTTCAAAAATACGTTCGTCTTTGATTACTTTAAACAATTCAGTGAAGACGGCGTTGATATTCTCACGCTCCGCCCCATCGGGATAAGCGTTATGGTTTTTATATAGCGCATTGTTAGCACCGTAACTGAGATAGTCGTTTTGGCGATCCTGCGCCTTTAAGCTGTCTTCTAAAAAGGCTTGGAACGCACGCGCTGCCATTTCGAGCGTGGTTGACCAGTACGGCTTAGATCTACCCTCGTCCAGTCGTTTTGACTCAGCATAAAAACTAGATGACGGTTCACCAGTGTTTAGCGTGATTGTTTCGCCTATCTTGTCTTGGTTGTGATAGGCAGCGGCTATTCTACGCCATGTTTTGTGATTTTTGCTGCGCTTGCCGCCATTACTACGCGTCAATATTCTATCAACCTCGATCACCGCTTGCGTGGCATCGTTGTCCTTAATGACTCTTTGTAACTTGCCTAAATAATCGCCGTCAGGTAGGTTTAGCTTAGCGGCTCTAACAAGAGACTCTGTGATCTCAAACGATTCAGGTGCTCGAATATCACCCTCTAGCATCGCTGATCGTAGCTTATTGAACGCGGCATTTATTGGGCTATCGCCTAAAATGGATGAATCCTTACTTAAAAACAAGCCAGCGCTAGTGCCGCCGTCAACGTCCATCACCTCGGCCAATATGTTGTCGATAGCGTGAAACCACTCATGGCCAAGTGCACCGCCGCCCTTCATCTTGCTCAAGTTGATCACGCGCGCAACCGGTTCATAATGAGCCATTGCGCCTTTTTTACCCCGCGCGCCCAGTGCCAGCGCCAAACGGCCGCCAAACGCTAGCGACTTGGCATCAATCCCTACCACGTCGGATAGATCCATCATGGCCGCCGCCGCATTTTCAACGTGAAATTTAGCGACAGCCTTGTCTTTGAGCACCCAGTTACCGGACTGGATATCACGGAAGCCGAACATATCTTTTAACTCTTCAGTCGATCTTACGTTGACCTCACGCCCGCCCTTTCTCTCGATCTTGTCAGCAACCACCAATTCAAACGTGGTTTTGGTCTTGCCTTTTTTAGCGCCGCCTTTGCCAGCGCCGCCCTCATTGATGGTTAAAGCCCAGTCGTCATAACGCTTGTTTAGCGCCATGTTGGCGTGTTTAACAAAAGATCCTGACGTAAACTCGATGATATTCCAAAAGCGTTCGCCAAGTGACACCCATGCAAGGTTAGCGTTTGGATCTCGAAGGCCGCTTAATCCAGCTTGCAACGTCATAAGATCAAATTCATCTAATAGATTCTTATAGGCCATAATACTTTTAACGGTTGTTACGGCGGGGAAGTTTCTATTTTCTAACCCTGAGAAGCCGATATCGGGGTATTTGTCAGCAAGCCACCTTTTCATAGACTGGCGGCGGTGGTAATAGGCGCTTTTTGTTACCAATGGCTTAAACTTGCCGTCATAATAATCGGGAATGGCCGTGCCGCGCCGCTTAGTGCTCTTTGGCATATCCATTTCGTCCGCCGCTTTAGATTCAGCGGCTTTGTACTCGGCTTCAAACTTAGCGGATCGCTCTTTCATGGAAGATAAAGCGTCTGCTAGTTTTTGATCTAATTCTTTATAACGTTTGGCGTCCTCAGCACTGACTTTAGTGCCGCCCATTTCTTCAGCAATCTCTTTTAGCTCGGCCACCAATGACTTGATATCAGTGATACCGATAATGCGATCTTTTAGGGTATTGATCCCAGTAACATAGGCTTTACGTGCCAGCTTTTGCCGCTCAGCGACATTACTTTCAATGTCTTTATAGATACGCTCACGATCGCCGTGACTAACCGGCCGTATCATGCGTTTACCTGTATTGCTTTTTTCAAAAAATTCGAGAATATCCCAATGCGGCTTTGGCGCAATAGAAGCAAATACTTTTTGAATGATAAACGCCGTGCCAGCATCGCCGCCCGCGTCTTTCATGGCTTGATAGTCGATATCACCTAAGATATTAGCCTTTTTGATTACGTCCTCAGCAAACAAGGCGTCCGCTTCGATCTCATCCCATTCGATATCGGTATCTTTGACGGTATGGCCATCTTTGGCTAGCTCTTTAATGCGTTTAGCAGCCTTTTCTTTATGACTCCCAGCGATATAACCAGTATCAGCATAACGGTAATTTTCATCATTAGTGTTGTCGCTGTATTCGTCGTCCGCTTCATCTTCTTCGCCTATAATGTCATGTTGGTTTTGATCATAAACGCCCATACTCTTTAAAAGCTCAATTAGGCGCTGGCTGGCTTTGATACGACTCACAGCATTGGCCGCCGCCTGTACTTCGGCGGTGGCTTTCTGCAACTCCTTGATCTTGCTAAGATTGTCTTTAATGTCCACGGTTAGCCCCTATGCGTACTTGCGGTAAGCCTGTTTTAGCTTCTCGTCATAGTTGTTTTTGGCGTAATCCTTGCCATTATAACCATAAGCGAACGCCGCCCAGTCTTTACGGCGTAAAGCCCCATCAAGATTGAAGTGTTTGATATAACGAACCACGGCTTCTAGCTGCTTGGCTTCGCTTTCATACATATCATTGATAAACGCCTGTAGCGATGGATAGCCCAGTTTCTCCCAGTGATAGCCCATGACCTGACCGATACCCCAGCTAGCAGACTCTAACGCCACGTCACGGTTGTAACTGGCTGCAATCGCTAGCTTGTCGTGCTGTTCGCTAAACTTGCCATAGCCGCCGCTAAACTTATTACAGACGCGTGGGTGTTTGGCCATGATCTGCAAGCGCTTGGTGTACCAGTAGATATCACCTAAACGCCGCCAATAAACGTGGCGCTCAAACAAGATCGCGGGTTCGCCTGTGCTGAAAAAACCGCTACTACGGCACTCCACTTCAAGCACGGATTTTAGCGCCGCATATTCCACGTCAAGATCATTGGCGGCGGCCACGATTTGAGGTTTGGTTAAATACTTACTCATTGTTTAATCCTTGTTGTTGGTTAATCTTTTGGTGTAGTAGCTGGTTGATCGTATTGAGGCGTTGGTTTTCCTTTATAATACTGGCATTGGCGCGGTTTAATTTTTGGTTGTTTATCGTATTTCGGCGTAACTCAAACATGATGAGTGTGGACACGATCAATAACAGTATTCGCGCCCACATGCTTTGATAAGACGGCGTAAAAACAGCGCTCCCCCAGTCAGCCCATATCAGCATTAGCCATAGAATAATGCTCAATGATAGCGCTGTAGATATGGCTTTGTTGGCGGTGCAAGTCTTCCTGCTAAAAAGAATATAAGCGCTGGCTAATATCCCAAAAAACGGCATTGCGCCATTGATTATGTGCCAGTTGAATAGATAGCTAATAAGGGTCATTTGCGACCTCCGAAAAATAGTGTTAGCAGTTCTTTAACACGGTCGATAGACAGCATTTTTAGGCGTTCTATCACCAGCGTTTTTACCGCGTCCCACAATTCCTCATTACGAATAAGATCACCCACGTTTCTAATAACAACCGTACCTGCAAACGATGTGACTAATGACGTTAGTAGGATGACTGGCATTGGCGGCGCGGCGGTGAACGCTGGCAAGACCACGAACGCGCCTAGCAGTCCTGTTATAAACCCTAATGACAAGTTGATAAATTTTTGAGCGAGCGTAAGGTTAGATTCCCTCATCACATCAATATATAAAGATCCCAACGATCCAACGATTGCCAGTAAAAATGCCGCCGTAAAAAATATCCAAATCGGTAGATCCAAATATAAGAACATATGGGTTTGGTTGAGTTGTTGGCTTAGCCCAGCGGCGCTTGATGCGGTTGCCACATAAGTTGCGCTGCCGCCGCTTATATTTGCCAGCGCAAGCCTTGCTGTTTCTATGCGGTGATTCATTCTGTGCTTTCTCCATTAACGCCGCGCTTGGCTTACCTGTATGATTGCGTTTAAACGATCTATAACGCCTGACTTGTAAATACGCTCGTTTTCAATGGTTTTTGATACGCGCTCAAAACTTGGTGAGTCTCGATACAGCTTTATAAAAGACAATCCTATTTTAAGGGCTTCGGGCAAGCTCATTTTGCCGTGTTCCACCATCGTAAATGCGTCTTCAAGCAAGGCATGTTGCAAGTCTTGCGGCTGCCCCTGATAAATGGTCAAGGGTGTGAAATCGTGACGGCTCCATATTGCCGTCACCTCCTGACTTAATAACGGTTAAGCCTTTATTGTCGCTTCCTAATTTGACAAAATGCGTCAGCTGGTGTGCGCCGTTACTATAGGCATCGACAAGATCGTTAAAAGCGCTGGTGGCAGATAGGCCGCTAATGAAGCGAAAACGCTCTTGAATAACGGCGTTGATCTCGCTGTCGGTCATGGTTGCTGGTACTGGCTCCCATACAACGTCATCGCCACCAATAATGCTGGCTAGATTTCCGCTAAGCTGGCACGCCATTTGCCCCATAAGCCATTCGGCCACGTTTTCACAAATCCCCTCTAAAACAACAACGTGAGCGCCGCGTAAATGGTTGATAATCAATTCACCCACTTGCACCTCATTTGGTACGTCTGATTGGATAGTTTCGATCATATATTCATCGTTCGCGCCAGCGTCATCAGCGTTGTACTTGTGGCTCGTGGTTGCTTGATGGTTTAGCAGTATGTAATAGCGCTCTTGCGCGGTTAATCGACCTGCCAACGCTGCATCGCCGCTTAAATGGCCAATTAAGGCGCTTAGGCGTTTTTCATTAAA
>CEQO01023133.1_pt1 | contig 57217 bp, 61 predicted proteins | sample 531101 | NCBI WGS metagenome assembly CEQO01 (sample SAMEA2621272, study PRJEB7988) | marine metagenome | isolation source: saline water (ENVO:00002010), including
GGTAGAGTCTTGGCATCTAATTCATAGAGGAGATAATTTAATTAGCGCTGGGAGTACATCCGAATTTGATAATTATCAAGAGCCTCCAAATCAGAAAGCTACTCAAGAGATCATGGAGTGGGTAATGTTCGTGATGCCAGAATTGGATGAAGCTCAGATTGTTGAAACTATGTATGGTTTCAGACCTATGTCTCCAGATAATTTGCCAATTGTTGGACCATTAAGCTCATTAAAAAATGTGTATATATCTACCGGCCATGGTCACAAAGGGATACATCTAAGCCTGATTTCTGGTAGGATAATCGCTGATTTCATTTGTAAAGGGTACTCTGATTATAATAATGATTTTATGAGTCCTAGTCGTTTTATTAATTGAGTAGATAAATTATGAGTATTAGTAAAGTCTCAGGTATAGCAGGGGTATTACTAGCTGGCACGGCTGCTTTGTTAGTAGGTGTTTTTGCAGATATAGATTTACAGACTAAAGTTTGTGTTATCGTGATGATGATAGCAGTTGCGATGTGGATCACAGATTGGGTGCCCGCAGTTACTACCAGCTTTTTTTGTATTTTATTATTAACATTTGCTGGTGGTGTAGATTCCTTTACAGAAGCATTGGTAGGTTTCAGTAAGCCTATATGCTATTTCCTAATTGGTATTTTAGCTATGGGTTTTGCTGTTAGGGTTTCTGGCTTAGCTGAAAGAGTTGCAGGCTATATAATTAATTTATCTCTTGGCAACCCTGTGCTTATGTATTTTCAAATGTTACTTTCGTTTGTGCTATTAACTTTTGTATTACCCTCTGCAACTACGAGAGGTGCCATTATTGTAAATATGTACGAAGAAGTACTAGACAGTTGGCAGATTGCAAAAACCCATCCGTTTCATAAAATGCTGATGATGGCAATGTTAGCTCTGAATCGATGTGCTTCCACCGCTTTGTTAGCTGGAGGAATAACTCCAGTGGTGGCATCAGGTTTACTGGGTGATTTTTCCTGGATTGAGTGGTTTGTAATAATGAGTGTTCCGTTCTACTTAAATCTATTTGTAGGAGGAACCATACTATATTTTTGGTATTTGAAAGGTGTTAGAGAATTGCCTGTCCAAGAATTAAACAAAACAAGTTTTGGTCCTCTTAAGCCTCAAGAAATTAAAGTTATGATCATTATTAGTATCACTGTTATTTTGTGGTTCACTGATTTCATCCATGGTTTCCATGCATCAGTTCCAGCTGTTTTGGCATTTGTTTTACTGATGTCTCCTAAAATAGGAATACTTAGTTGGGACGAACTACAAAAAGGAATAGCTTGGAGCAATTTTTTTATAACTGCAGCAGCTTTGTCATTGGGGCTCGCTTTTCTAGATAGTGGAGGGGCTCAATGGATGGCAACAAATATTTTAAGTTATGGATTACAGATAACAGAGAATCCCAGCGTGCTACTGGTGTTGGTTATGGTATTAATTGGATTAGCTAGGATAGCATTCAACAATATTTCTGCATATTTAGTTATTATGATTCCCCTGACTATGGGCTTCGCTAGTATTTTAGGATTTGAACCGCTTGTTATAGGCTTTATCACCGTTGTGATTGGGGACTCAGTAATCTTTTATTGTGCGGGCACTGGCTCAGGACTCATTATTTTCGAGAGAAGTGGATTGACTAATATGGAAGTCTTTAGGTTTGCTTGTGTGATGATGTTGTCAGTAATTCTTGTGGCATATTTCATAGTTTTGCCTTATTGGAGTTTGATAGGATTTACTGCCTAGATACTCGTCATTCACAGTCAGCAAATATGTGGTTTGTGAAGTTATTTACAGATATATTCAATAGACATATTTACTTTGGAGATTATTATGTCGGAAGTGGTTAAGCAAGGAGACACTGTTAAAGTTCATTACACAGGCAAATTATTGGATGGTAGTGTTTTTGATTCGTCTGAAGGAAGAGACCCGCTAGAATTTACTGTTGGTGCAGGACAAATGATCGCAGGGTTTGATAAAGGTGTTGTAGGAATGGCGCTTGATGAACAAAAAGAAATAACTATTCCGCCAGAAGAAGCTTATGGAATTTATGATCCAGCAAAAATAATCGAGGTACCAAATGATCAGTTCCCTGAAGACTTAACACTGGAAGTAAGTATGCAGATTTCCGCTAGCCAGCCTGATGGTAGCGCAATCCAATTCACTGTAAAAGAAATTGGAGAACAAAACGTGACTCTAGACGGAAATCATTTTCTTGCCGGAAAAGATCTGATATTTTCAGTGACGTTAGTTTCTATTACTTAGTACTTTTGCTGGTCTAATGTGCTAAAGGTTACAGGACTTGTAGCTGCTAGACCTGCATCTACTGGCATTGTAACGCCTGTCACCCATCTTGATTCGTCACTAGCAAAGAATAAAGCCGCATATGCAACATCCCATCCTGTGCCTTCAGTTCCTAACGGCGCCGCATTTTTGCGAACTTCTCTAAGATCATCATTCATACGAGGAGCTACCATAGGCGTATATGGTAAGCCAGGAGCTATACAGTTGACTCTAATCCCGTCTCTTCCATGGTCTGCTGCCATAGAAAATGTAAGTCCTATAACTGCTGATTTGGATGCCGTGTAAGGAGTGCTGCTGTGAGCCCTAAGACCCGCAATGGATGATATGTTTATAATTGACCCTTGCCCATTTTCTATCATGGCGGGAATGGCGAATTTACTGGCCAATACTATACTTTTGACGTTAACGGCCATGACTTGGTCCCAATCGGTTTCTGAAACTTCTAAAACTGTTCCTCTTCGGGAGATGCCGACGTTGTTATCTAGTATATCTACTCTACCGTACCTAGACATAGCAGCTTCTACCATTGATTCGCAATCAGAGGCGTTTGTTACATCTGCTTGGAATACGGACGCCACTCCGTTTTCTTCTTGAATCAGTTTCAGAGTTTCTTCGGCTCTGTCTACTTGGGAATCAACAATTAAAACCTTCGCTCCTTGCCTGGCAAATAGCATAGCTGTAGCTTTTCCGTTTCCGATACCAGGTCCGCTTGAACCTGCACCTGTTATGATTGCAACCTTATCTTGCAATCGCAATTCACTTGTCATAATTACACCTTTTATTATGTATGTACCTTTAACTTTATTGGTTTAAGCATACACATCATACCTTGATAGTATCTGTTACATGATAATATATGTATTAAAGTAAGATATCAAACTTAAAAAATTTAATATATTACTCAAATTAAGATAATAAGGATATTAATGAATAATGATTTTGTGCTAGGAGACGTAGCACTATTTATAGACTGGGAAAATTTTAAAATTAGCTTGGCCGGTGGTAATCGTGTCCCAAACGTGTCTGCTTTGAAAGAAGAAGTTTCTAATCACGGACGTGTGGTAGTGGCAAAAGCATACGCAGATTGGGTAACTCGTTCTCCTGAATTGAAAGGAGCTAGTCAATTTGTAAATGATCCTCCCGCATTGTATGCGTCAGGCATAGAGCCCGTTTATGTGCCAACAAGACTTCAACTAGGAAATTCCAATAATAGTAATCGTACAATAACGGTCAAAAACAGTGTAGATGTGAAAATGACCGCCGATTGTATAGAATGTGCCCATTCTTACCCCAATATAGACACCTTCGTAATAGTATCTGGAGACTCTGATTTCATACATGTAATTAATGCTTTAAGAACAATGGGAAAGAAAGTGATTATCATAGGAGTTTCTTGGACTACTTCTCGTAGGTTATCTGCTTTAGTAGATGGACTTATTTTCTATGACATTGATGTGGATCAAGATTCAAATAATGCTAGTAATACTTATAATGCTCCTCCTACTCGCAATAATTACTCACGACAAGATGTTCCTGATATTTTGCAATCGATAGAAAATATAGTAATTAGGGAAAGAGAAAGTGGAAGAATTCCTCTACTTACTTCGGTAAAACAAAGACTAATACGACAATATCCTGGATTAGATGAAAGAAGACTAGGTTTTACAGGATTCAAGAAATTGGTTCAGGCAGCTACAGAACAAGGAAAGATACAAATGGTGACAGTAGGTATGGCTGACTGGGTAATATTAGCTGACGAGCCAGTACCTGAAGAAATAACTTCTGAAGAAACGGACATCTCGGAAAATATTGATAACGCTATTGATGCTAATACCGAAGAGTCCAATGAGTTAAAAACAAGTACCGATAATTCTGAGAAACTCGCAGCATACAGTGGAGCTATGTCAGAATTACTATCTTCATTGGAAAAGGCTAGCAGTACCAGAGATGACAATGATGAATCACGGATAAATCAAATTATAGTTATGTCTGATTATTTATATGATGTGAAGGAAAGTACTAGTATAACTCCAAACACTTTAGGGGATGAGATCTCTTCTAATATTAAAGGTGCGCTTGATGCCGAGGTTGAGGAGATTAAGATTCTTTGGGAAAAGACATTTTCTAAAACTTATGTGAATAAGCTTATTAAAGGGTTATCAGATGAGAAAGTGTTCACAAAGAGTTGGGGTTCCGTGCAGGAAGAAGGCTCAGATAAGCCAAAAAGGAAAAGGACACTCAGCTTAAACCGTGAACATCCAGTGGTCTACTATGCTTTGGAAAGTCATTGGGGACAATCTATGGAAGATAATGCGTCGTTCGCCTCTAATGAAGATGAAGATTCTGGTTCTGGACTAGCTGGCAGAGTGATGAGGTTATTTTCCAGGTAAAGCTGATGACCATGCCGATGTTAATGTGGAAACATCGGTATTTATTACTTCGCCTAATTTGAATTTATAATCTGTCGTAGTTCCTAAGTGGATTATCGGGACATTAACCATTTGGGCTTGTTCAATAATTGATTGGCTGTCAGATTTCCTGCATGAGATTATTATTCTTGATTGAGATTCTCCAAATAAGTCAGCTTCCCAGTCATTAAGATTGAAATTGTTAGAAATGAATCCTATGCTCCCGATACAGCTGCACTCAGCCAATGCTACCGCTAAGCCGCCTTCTGAACAGTCATGAGCAGATAATATGACATGTTTAGCAATCAAATCTCTGCATAAGCTTTGCACTTGTAATTCGAGTTCTAGGTTGATTTTAGGACTTCCCGTGACGGATTGGTACAAGGAACTATAGTATTCAGATCCAGATAAACTGCCCCTCTCTAGTGTGAGTGTATTTGTTCCTAGTATGAATACATCCGCATCCACTTCAGTGAAGCCAGATTTAACAGGGGTGACAGAATTTGGCATCACTCCTAAACAACCTATAATGGGTGTTGGGTAAATTTCAGATAGGTCTGACTGATTATATAAACTAGCGTTTCCACTTACGATTGGTGTATCAAATGTTCGAGCTGCTAATCCCATCCCTTGTATAGACTGTTCGAGTTGAAAATATATTTCAGGTCTTTCTGGATTTGCAAAATTAAGACAGTCAGTTAATGCAATGGGCGTTGCGCCTGTGCAAGATACATTCCGACATGCTTCTGCAACGGCTATTTGCGCACCTATATATGAATCTAAATAACAGTAGCGACTGTTGCAATCGATGCTAAGGCTTATCATCCTAGTAGTATCTTTGATTCTTAATACTGCGGCGCTATGTTGCGGGCCTATGATCGTGTTAGTTTGTACCTGACTATCATATTTTTGAAATACTGATTGTCTACTTCCAATGTTATTGTTCTCTAGTAATGATAGAAGAGAATTTTGTGCAGATAACGAAGGGTCAGGTTGATGGAGAATATTATTTAGAGATTTAAGATCAATAGATGAAGTATCGGTGGAATATGAAGGTGCCTCGGTAAGAAACTGAATTGGGACCTTTGCAACACTTTTGGTTCCATCATTAACTTCTATATGAGGCTCTTTGATAACCTCACCTATTTGCGTGGCATAAATGCCCCATTTTGTAAATATATTGGAGATTTCTTCCACATATTCTGGGCGTACAAAGAGTAGCATTCGTTCTTGTGATTCCGATAGCATGATTTCGTATGGAGACATAGCATCTTCTCGTGTAGGTACCATGGAGGTATTAATGAAAATACCTAACTCGGCTTTACTAGCAGCTTCCACTGTTGAACTTGTAAGCCCTGCTGCTCCGAGATCTTGGATGCCTTCTACGTGTCCTGTGGCAAGGGCTTCTAAGCATCCTTCTATAAGTAGTTTTTCTAGAAATGGATTACCTACCTGAACAGTTGGTCTCATTTCTTGTTCAGCGTCAAGATTTCTCGAAGCTAGACCTGATGCGCCATGTATACCGTCTCTACCTGTATCTGCTCCTACAAGCAAGACCGAATTACCTATGCTTTTAGCAGACGAACTAGCTATATTGTCTGATTCCACTAATCCTACGCATAAAGCGTTTACCAAAGGATTATCTTGATAACATGCATCGAAATATATTTCTCCTCCTACATTGGGAATACCTAGGCAATTCCCATACCAAGATATACCCTCTACCACTCCTCCAAATATATGATCAGTTTTGGATTCTCCTAGCGTTCCGAATCGCAACGAGTTCAATATAGCTATTGGGCGGGCTCCCATAGCTAATATGTCCCGCACAATTCCTCCCACTCCGGTTGCTGCTCCTTGGAACGGTTCAACTGCAGAAGGATGATTATGAGATTCTACTTTGAATACCACTGCATACCCGTCTCCGATATCTATAGCCCCTGCATTTTCTTGCCCTGATTCAGAAAGCACTCTGGAAGATTTACTTGGTAATGTTTTGATAAGGTGTTTAGAGTGTTTGTACCCGCAGTGTTCGCTCCACATTGCTCCGAAGAGACCAAGTTCTACATGATTGGGAGACCGACCCAATAATTCAATGATCTTTTCGTATTCTTTTTCGCTGAGTGCTATTTCTTCGAGTGTTTTTTTATCAATATCCATAAATTCACTAATTGGTCTATATGTTTTTGTTTATCCATTTGGAAATGGATTTGAAAATCAGAGCACCGTCCTCACTGCCTAATATACTTTCGCAACATCTTTCTGGATGAGGCATCATACCTAGGACGTTTTTAGAGGCATTTAAAATCCCCGCTATATTATTGATTGATCCATTTGGATTATATTCAGCACTAGTGTCCCCGCCTGGGCTGGAATATCTAAATGCTATTTGATTATTAGCTTCTAAATTACTGATAGTTTCTTGGTCAGCGTAATAGTTACCCTCTCCGTGAGATATTGGTATGTCTAATATCTCATCTATGTTGTATAAGTTACTGAAGGCATGGTCATTAGACGCTACTTTTAGGTTTGTTTGGACACAGCGATATTCGAGGCAGTCATTCTTTAGGAGTACTCCTGGCAAAAATCCGCACTCACACAGGATTTGGAAACCATTACAGATTCCTATAACAAGTTTGCCTGAATTTATGTAGGAGTCTAATGAAGCAATTATAGGGGATAATTTTGCTATAGAACCTGTGCGTAGATAATCGCCGTATGAAAACCCGCCAGGCAGTATCAAGCAGTCAAATCTGCTTAAATCCGTCTCTTCGTGCCAAACATATTCAGCTCTGAACCCCAACACATCTTGGATAGCATAGAAGCAATCTGTGTCACTCCATGTTCCAGGAAATACAATTATCCCAAATAGCACGTAATCACCATTAATCAGATAGTAATTTGGTTACGATTTCGTTGACCACAGTGCCGTCTGCGTTGCCTTGAAGCTGCTTCATGCAGTAACCCATAACTTTGCCTTTGTCTTGCATTGATGTAGCTCCTAAGCTTGTTATTGCGTCGGTTACTATAGATTCAATGTCAGCATATGACATCTGAGGTGGAAGATATTGTTCAATGATGTTCAGTTCTTCAGTTTCCTTTAGGACCAAATCGTCTCTTCCTCCTTGTTCGAACATCTTTATGCTCTCTTTACGGTCTTTAACCTGTTTGGCTACTACCTTTTGTACCCCGTCCTCATCTAGTTCTGCTAGATCATTTTTTTCCACGAGTTGGATAGCGTTTTTTAGGAATCGCAAAGCATTCAACTTGGTTTGCTCTTTGGCTTTCATCGCTGTGATGATATCTTGTTCGATTTGAGATTTAGTAGACATAATATAACTCATTTTATTATTTGGAATGCGAGTTCAATTTTAGGATTGTTCATTTGAGGCTGTCAATTGATTAGAAGTCATTAAATGTGTATTTGGCTATACGTCTGTAAACTGTGTATTTCATTTGACAATTTTATGGAAGATTATTAGACTAGGGCTATGAAATTAGTACAAATGACTTGCGTATGTATGTGTTGCGTCCCGAATTAGGGGGGCAGTTTGGCGCGCGAAAATTTGCAAACACCCTCCTCTAACAGGAGGGTGTTTTTATTTGGAACAAACGTGGAGAGGAAATAATGGCAAATATACACACAGAGACTGATCAAAATGCTATTCATAGCGAAAGTTTAGAATTATCAAAAAAGGCTAAGGGAATCATACCGTTTTCAGAAGAAGAAGTTGTTCGATTTGAAGCTGAATCTAAAAAATATTCAGATGGAGAACAAGATAACCTTGAATTTACTCCTTTTAGATTAAAACAAGGAATCTACGGGCAGCGGCAACCAGACGTGCAAATGATACGGATTAAATTACCCGGAGGTATCATTACGGCTGAAGCAATGGATGTGATGGCTACTATTAGTGAAAAATATGCTCCTTTGCATAAAGGGCACATTACTACTAGGGAGAATATACAATTCCATCATATACCTCTCCCAGATTGCCCTGATGTGATGAGATTGCTTGGCACAGTTGGACTATCTTCTAGAGAAGCGTGTGGTAATACTGTTCGGAATGTGGTTGGTGATGCTATAGCGGGAGTCGCCCATGATGAAATATTTGACCCTACGCCCTATTTAGCCGCATATGTGCGTTTTGGTGTACGCCATCCTATTACTCAGAGTTTCCCAAGAAAATTCAAAACTGCTTTTACAGGAACCGATAAACAGGACCGTGTTGCAGCTGCAATTCAAGATTTGACATATGTATCTCAAATTCGTGTGGTAGATGGCAAAGAAGAAAGAGGATTCAAAGTTTTTGTAGGTGGTGGAACTTCGATAATGCCAAGACTAGCGAAACCTCTCTTTGACTTTCTGCCTGAAAAAGATTACCTGAGGCTAGCCCTCGCCATATGGACTGTATTTAATCAAGCTACAAGTCTACGCAAAAATAGAATGATGGCTAGATTGAAAGTTTTGATAGATCGTATAGGCCTCGATGAGTTTAAAGTATTGGTAGATGAACAGTTGGCGCTGATAGGAGAAATAGATTTTAAACCTTATGTAGGCCTGGACAGTAGTCTAGATGAAAATGCCGGGAACACCGATTTCGAAGATATAAGTTCAGAAGTTGGGAATTCTGCGGAATATCAAAAATGGCATAAGTATAATGTATCAACTCAAAAGCAAGAGGGGTACAACTTGGTGTATATAAAACCTACCAGAGGAGATTTAGACACAGCTCAATTCAAAGCTTTAGCTGAGATCATTCGAAAATACACAGGTGGTCAGGCAAGAGCAATGCAAGAACAAAACATGGTTTTACGATGGGTATCTGATTTAGCACTACCTCATGTTTGGAAAGCTTTGAAAGACATAGGATTAGCAGAATATGGTGCTCACACTATATTGAATGTAGTATCTTGCCCCGGTACGGATAGTTGTAAACTGGGGATTACATCCTCTATGGGGTTGAATAAAGCTATTAAAGAAGAATTAGACACTTGGGACAGTTTAATCGAAGATGAGGATGTTCAGAAAATTCGCATCAAAATGAGTGGATGTCCTAACGGATGCGGACTCCATCATATTGCTAATATCGGTTTCCATGGTGCTGCTATCAAGGGACCAGATGGTCAGCAAGTTCCAGCTTATGAAGTATTCTTGGGTGGTAACTATGGTGGACCTAGCGTAGAGGAATCTCGAATAGGAGCCAGAATACCTAAAGTGAAAATCCCCGCGAAATTAGCTCCGAATGTGTTGAAGCAAATGGTATCGTATTACAAAGATAACAAACAGTCGGGAGAGTTATTTAATAAGTTTGTTGATAGAGTAGGAACTGGTAAGTTTGAAGAGTTAGCGAAGGCAGCACAGGAACAAGGAGAAACGGCTGCCGGTAATTCTGACTTAATAATGGATTGGGAAAGAACCAATTTGTATAAAGTTGAGAGAGGAGAAGGAGAATGCGCAGTCTAGTAGACTGAATTGTATTTATCGCTTCCTCAAATATGACATTATAATTTCTAAGATAGTAGGCCTAGTATCTTCTATCGGCTTGCCTCGCCACCGTTTTTCATAAGTGAGTTTGGGGCGTATATTTAAGACTATTATAAGGGCACCGGATAATACCAGCAGTATAGCTATTGTCCAGCTATTGCTTACGATGAATATCAGAGCGGTGATTAATAGGATGCACACTGAGCTCTTCAGGAACGACATTTTACGAGTCGGTTTTCTGAACATAGGCTCGTGTTGATCTTCAGGTAGTTCTTCGGTAAGAGCCAGTATATCTTCTATTTCTTCTTCATAACGAGATCTCATAAGTATAGTGTAATGGGAAGTTATAACAACTTACAATGGGATGCATTAGGTACTGTGATTTTTTGTATTACTAACTTTTCAACACTCGTACATACTCAAGAGATGGTGGGGGAGGAATAGAAACTGGTATTCCCATATAAGGATATCAACTTTTCAGTTTTAAAATCTCTAACTGTTCTGATTCAGTAAGGTTTAAAAATTCTTCAAAAGTTACATAGAATTCATCAATAGTAAATCCAAAAGAATTTTCAAAAGCTTTTTCTTTCCCGAGATAAAAAATACTAGGGATGTATTCTTTAAAAAAATAATCCATAGACGTTTGATTTATCAGTAAAACTGTTGCCAGACTTCCCGTTTCAGACTGGAGTCTCCAGTAACATTCTTGACAATCTCTTTGGAGTTTTTCAGAAGATCTTTCGTTCTCTAAATCTTTAATTGTTAAGCCTGGGTGATTTTCACGTAATTGTCTTGCTAATTTAACGCTATCGTTTAAATAATCTTCATACTTCCCGGCAAGGAACATAGCTAATAATTCTGCACTACCTTCTTCAAGCCAATTTGGCATTCCATCATCTTCGTCTGATATATGAGCATGTTGATATATATGAGTATATTCGTGTATAGCTACTTTGTAACCACCAATATCATTGGGATCATCATATGGAGGGTTCCCTATCGTAACTGCCCGAGTTGGGATAGATAGTTGCCTACCATCGGTTTCGGCATAGGCACTGCCTGATTTATATTTAGCCAGTTCTCTTATTTCAATTCCTTGGTCCTCATAGAAACATTCATCAATTCTTCCTTTGCCCTCGTATGTCCACTCACAGAACTCTTTTGCAACTACATTTGCAGCTTCAAGGTCAGTGCCAATAATAAAAACTTTTAAAGGACCATAATTGCCTAAATATTCTTGAGCTTTAATTACTCCATCTTTTACAACTTGCAGTGATCTTTCATTTAAATCGGAAGTCATAACATAAATGGGGCTTATATGTGTTGGCTTATTCCAACCTGCTTTAACTAAGCGATCAGTATCGTTACACGCACTACTAATCAATAATGCTAACAATCCTGTAATAAATAAAATCGAAGTTGTAATCTTTTTGGCACGCTGATCTACCATTTTACAGTCTACTTAGATATCCCATTTGAATTTAGAAACTGATTCACTTTATAAGGATTAGGTTGAGGAATCGCGGTTGTTTCCAGTGACTAAATACACTACTCTCTCTGCTATATTTTCCGCTCGGTCTCCAATGCGTTCAAAATCATGAAACGCCCATGTAAGGTAGGTTCCGTGCTCAATAGCGTTAGAATCATTTAGCATTCCTTCTAACAATACTTTGAAATTCTGTTTGTATAACACGTCCAGTTCTGAGTCTGATTCTATAACTGATTGCGCCAATGCAACATCACGATTAACTAATGCCAATATACTATTTTTCATCATAGTTGAGGATAATTCTGACATTTGTGTGATGATCGAGTTTACTCCGATGTTCGGAGATGGCCCTATGTACGATGATATGTGAGCAAGGCCTTCTGCATAGTCTCCTATACGCTCTAATTCTACGGATATATGTATGATAGACATTAAGATTCTAAGGTCACTTGCAACGGGTTGCTGAGTGCGAATCAAATTTAGGGCACTTTGTTCTATGAAATCTGTTAAATCGTCTATTTCATCATCATCTGATTCCACTCGTTCGATTAGACTGGGATCGTGGGATAGCAGAGAAGCTGTCGCATTCGATATTGATCTTTCCACAAGTTGACTTAACTCTATAAGAGATGTCTGTAATTCATTTAGGCTGTTATCAAAATGTTGTCTTACCATTATATTCCTCCTCTAAATATGGATTTTATCCAAATCTACCTGTGATGTAATCTTCAGTGGTCTTATGTTCTGGCTGAGAGAATATCTTTTGAGTGTCCCCGTATTCTATCAATAAGCCAATATTGTCGCCTTCATTCATAAAGAATGCAGTTTTGTCTGACACCCTGGCAGCTTGTTGCATATTGTGGGTCACTATGATTATAGAGTACTGTTTCTTGAGCTCTCTCATTAGTTGTTCTATAGCGAGAGTTGATATAGGGTCTAGTGCTGAACAAGGTTCATCCATTAATATAACTTCAGGTTCGACTGCTAAAGCACGAGCTATGCATAGTCTTTGTTGTTGGCCACCTGATAGAGCTAAAGCACTATCCTTCAAACGATCTTTAACCTCGTCCCATAGAGCTGATTTTTGTAATGATTCTTCTACTAATTGGTCCATGTCTCCAGTGAATCCAGCTACCTTTGGACCAAATGCTATGTTGTCATAGATACTTTTAGGAAATGGATTGGGTTTTTGGAATACCATTCCCATTTGATACCTTATTTCAGTTGGATCTAGATGAGGCTCGTAAATATTTTGCCCGTGGAAAATGATTTCTCCAGAAACTACTGCGCTTGGTATTAGATCATTCATTCTGTTGAAAGACCTAAGTAATGTGCTCTTGCCACATCCAGAAGGTCCAATTATGGAAGTAACTTCGTTTTCAGCGATATCAAATGATACGTTGTCTAAAACCTTTTTACTTCCATAGTGAACAGATATCTCTTTAGCTTGTATTATGGTTTGATGGTCAGTCATGTTTTATCCTTCTAAGTTTTTCGAGAATTTATGTCTTAGGTAAATTGCCACGGAATTCAGTAAGATCAAAGTTATCAGCAATACTACTATTCCAGCTGCGGCAATTTCGTGGAATCCGTGCTGCGGCCTGGATACCCAGTTGAATATTTGAATTGGTAATACGGTAAATGGACTCATGAAACCATCAGGTGCGAATGGCACGAAAGTTAGCGCTCCCATCACGATTAATGGTGCTGTTTCTCCGATAGCTCGGCTGACCGCTAAGATTACCCCTGTGAGTATACTAGCAAACGCTTGGGGAATGACCAGAATGGATACTACTTGCCATTTTGATGCTCCTAGTGCAAATCCACCTTCCCTGATGGAAGATGGGACTGCTTTAAGAGCCTCTTGGGAAGCTATTATTACTATAGGCAGTATTAGAAGTGCTATTGTAAGTGATCCGGCTAATACACTTCGTCCAAGACCTGCAAAGCGTACAAATATCTCTAGTCCTAATATTCCATAGACAATAGAAGGTACGCCCGCTAAGTTGGCTATGTTTACTTGAAGTATCCTAGATAGTCGATTGTCATTTGCATATTCTTCTAGATATATCGCAGTGCCCACGCCTAAGACAAATGCTATTAGGCCTCCTGTACCAATCACATAGAGTGTCCCTAGTAATGCCCCATATATACCTGCTCGTTCAGGAAATCTAGATGGGAAACTGGTAAGGAACTGCCAATCTAATTTGTGGAGTCCCTGATCTGCTACGTACCAGAGTAATAATGCAAGCATTCCTATGCCTATAGTTATAGATATGATGCACATAATTTCGAAGATTTTGCCTGTCCGTTGACGTTGTGCTAGGCGTTGCTGATATTTTTCTTTTTCTAGATATTGCATATTAATCGTATACGTTCCTAAATCTTCTAACTATGTATTGGCTGATCATATTTAATGTAAGAGTTATGGTAAATAGTGTGATTCCTACCGCGAAGATTGTTTGGAATTCTATGGAACCTGTGGGAGTATCTCCAAGGCTTACTTGAACTATATAAGACGTCATGGTTTGAATTGGAACAAAGGGGCTGAATGTGAATGTGGGGTTTTGCCCGGCGGCTACTGTCACAATCATCGTTTCTCCGATAGCTCGGGAAATCGCTAGAATAAATGAGGCAACTATGCCAGATATAGCTGCTGGTGTAACAATTCTCAAAGACACTTCTAATTTGGTTGCGCCTAAAGCATAGGCCCCTTCTCTGAGCGAACGGGGAACTGCTCTCATGGCGTCTTCGCTCAGGCTAGACACCATGGGTAGTATCATTATTCCCATAACAATTGCCGCGCTAGCTGCATTAAACACTTTTACACTGTCTGATATTGACTGCAAAATGGGGGAAATAAATAGTAAGGCGAAATATCCATAAACTACAGTTGGGATTCCTGCGAGGACTTCAAGGACAGGTTTTATCACCTGCCTGACTTTGTCGGGCGCGTATTCGCTTAAATAAATTGCGCTCATGAGTCCTAGAGGCAGTGCAATAAACATGGCCCCAAAAGCTACAAGGAATGTACCTGTGACTAGAGGGAGGATGCCAAAATGTTTAGAGGAATATAAAGGAGTCCATCTGGTTTCGGTTAAAAATTCGAATATGCTAACGTTTTGGAAGAAGAGAGAGGCTTCAAATATCATAACAGAAACTATAGCTACCGTTGTTATGATAGATATCGCTGAAACCAGGAGTAATATTACTTTAATAATCTGTTCAAAAATCCCAGCTCTCCAACGCTTGTTAGAATAGTTTCTGGGATCCAAGATACCTTCCAATATCAGGGCCATTAATTTACCACTCTCTTTTGCTTGCCTCTTTATTCTAGCGTCCTAGGACTATTTTATCTCTGGGCTGGTGTCTGTGTTCAATTTTTACCTGAGGTTTGTATACAAACTATTATTTTGAGTGTAAGCTGTGCTAAATCTTCGGAATTGCGGTCTGGTAGGAGCGTGCTTTCCAAAGATTTCAAGTGGGTCCGGTTGGAGAACCGGACCCACTTTTTATTTGTTATTGATTATTCTTTAGTCTTTCTAGAACTCCGCCTGACTTAGGGCTTGCTCCGCCCCAAAGCAATTCTGTATTTACATTCTGTAGTCTTCCAAGAGCTAATTCATAAACTTCGTCAGGGTATGCAACATATCCCGCTTCTCCTACTAAATCTCGTCCTGTAGGACTCAAGTAAAATTCCACGAAACTCTTAACTGGTTCTACCCCAGCAACATCACCTCTAACGTAGATAAATAGAGGACGTGAGAGAGGGTTGTATACTCCACTGTTGATAGCTGCAGCTTCTGGAGCCACGCAGTCACCTTGGTCATTTACGATTTTTATGGCTTTAAGTTTACTCGCGTTTTCTGCGTAGTATGCATAGCCAAAGTATGCTAAGGCATACTTGTCTCCCGAGACACCGGTGACTAGCACGTTGTCGTCTTCACTTGCGGTAAAGTCTCCTCTCGATGCTTGCGATTCACCATTGACTGTTTCGGTGAAGTAGTCAAAAGTACCTGAGTCTTGACCAGGGCCATAGAGTTCCATTTTTTCTGCAGGCCAAGCAGGATCAACTTGATTCCACATGGTGATCTTTCCTTCTGAAGATGGGTCCCATATCGTATTCAATTGTTCAACAGTCATGCAGTCAACAAAATCGTTCTCTTTGTTTACTACGACGGTTATACCGTCAATTGCTACAGGGAGCTCCACAGATGTAAAGCCACCTTCTTCACACAAGACTCTTTCCTTTTCTTTTTGAGGGCGGGAAGCGTTAGAGATGTGTGTTTCTCCTCGGCAGAATTTTTTCATCCCGCCTCCAGTGCCCGACACTCCAACAGTGACTGGGATCTCTCCTTTGGTTTTTATGTAATATTCTTCAGCTACTGCTTCTGTGACAGGGAATACAGTGCTGGAACCATCCAGTGAAATGATCTGTAAATCTTTCGATGTTGCGGCTGGCGTTTCTGATTCTTCTTTCGTCTGATTTTCTGTTGAACATGCAATACTTATCACAAGTAGTGCTGCCAATAGAATCAGTGTTATAAAAGTTTGTTTTTTTAGACTCGTTGTCATTTTGTTTGTATTTTCTCCAATATGTTTTTATAGCTTGTATACAAATTTCAGATAAGAATTGTTTATTTTATACCTCCTGTATTTTGAGTATTTTCAATATAGCGAGATCCAGCCGTTCTTTCGTCTAGTAGGATATGGTTCTGTGCGTATACAGTTGAATCCAATGTGGTGTAACCAAGATTAGAAATTATATTTATAGATGATTCACTCATAGTCATTTCAGCGAATCCGGATAAATAGTCTTTCTTTAGCAAGTCGTGCCGAAAGTAAAGGAAAAGCGTGCGGTTGAGGACGTCATAGGTTTCTTCACTGACTTTGCTCCTGTTTGGCATCGAACATGTATCTGTGTAACTCTGTAAACCTACGGGGTTTAGGTGTTCTTCTACTAAACTGTATGTGACGTAGTCTAAGAATCCTATTCCATGAATATCGTTGATGAGATCAGTCACCAGGGAAGCAGATGTCACCAACGATTTTTGTGAATTTGATGTTTCGTTGTTGATCAATTGGGAGTTAAGAAATTTTGAAAAGTCCGAATTGGATTCCGGTCTATACAAGGTCAGGCTTAGGTCACTTGTCCCATTCCATAGGTTTCTCAAGTCTTCGTTAGACAAGCACTTAGGGGATTGTTTGTTCATAGAGTGAGTCACTAGTACAGTAGAGACGCTTGCTAGAGGAAGTTCGACTACTTTGATGCTGGAATCGCTACACTGAGTGATTTCAGTATTTGATATAGGCCTGGCAGAAGTAGCAATATGGGTTTTACCTGAGCAAAGGTCTATAAATGCTGCGTCGGAATTAGAAGATCTGATTGAGGTCTGGATAAGGCCTTCGGTTAATATATGGTATTCATCAGATAGCGTTTGGATTAGAGGGGTGGCCTCAGGGGGGGCGCTTATGTGAATAGTCTCAATCTGTGAGTTTGAGCAGGAAATGAGAGTTATGATGGTAACAGTAATGATGAGTGCTATGACCAACGTATTGGCCTTTTCTGACATCACCATTACTTTAGGTTTCAAAAAAAAAATCCTCTATCTTTTTCTTCAGTTTCCTATGGTTTTACTCCGTCAACTGCGGAACAAAACGATATCATTATTCTCCCCAGTCATATGTTTGTCAACATGTTAAAGGCTTTCTTTCTTTAAATATTAGAGAGGTGAGTGACGGTTTAGGTAATTAATTCTACTAAATGCGTTATGCAGCATGTATATGAATATGATTTAAGTAATAAATTGATAGATTTCGTTATAAGGCATGTTTAAAAACAGTTATGTGAATCTTGTTGTGTTGATGTAAAATAAGCCTATAAGGCGGATAAAATGAGTGTAGATTTTAGACTGAGTGTAGTAGATCAATCTCCGATTAGAATGGAAGGATCTGCGGCAGATGCTTTGAACGAGACTGTAGAATTGGCTAAAGCTGCGGAGAGCTTCGGGTATTCTAGATATTGGGTAGCAGAGCATCATAACATCGCGAATTTTGCTGGCAATGCTCCTGAAATTTTGATTGGCCAAATAGCTGCTAATACTCAATCCATAAGTGTTGGGAGCGGAGGAGTGATGTTGACGCATTACAGTGCTTTTAAAGTGGCTGAAGTGTTTAACATGTTGAATTTGTTTTTCCCCGGAAGAATAGAGTTGGGTTTGGGAAGAGCTCCGGGTAGTGATCAGGTAACAGCTTCGGCCTTAGCATTTCCTTCTCCCCCTGTGGGTCCTCAGCATTATCCCAAACAGGTGTCTGATGTACTTAATTATCTTACAGATAGTCATGCGGACGAGAATCTGTTCAGTAATGTAACAATAGGGCATAAAGGAGAAAATGTTCCTAGTGTGTGGTTGTTAGGTTCTAAGTACGAAAGTGCTTTTATGGCTGCTCAAATGGGCCTCCCGTTTGCATACGCACATTTTTTTGGAATGGGTTCTTCTGAAGGTCCTTTGATAGTCGACGCCTACAGGAAAAATTTCGTGGCATCTGAGTTTTTGACAGAGCCTTTGGTTAATGTAGGTGTACATGTGTTGTGTGCTGACACAGACGAAGAAGCGAAACGTCTAGCGTCATCTAGGAATTTAGGTAGATTATTTTCTATTACTGGGAGAGCTAAAGGGATTCCATCTCCAGAATTTGCTGCCAATTATCAATATATGGTTGATGAACTAGAATTTGTACAAAATTATGCTAGAAACTGTGTTGATGGTAGCCCCGCAACTGTTAAGGACGCGTTAACAAAGATATCTAATGATTACCAGACTACCGATCTTAGTATTGTCACTATTTGCCACGGTTATCAAGAACGTGAATATTCATATAAATTGGTAGCTGAAGCATGTGGCATCGAGGGTAAATAACCTGCTTTAGGCTCCTACTTGTCCAGCTAAATCAACAAAACTTGTAGCGTAGAAATCGAATGGGTGATTTTGCGGATCCGGCAAATTGGTATTCAATGTACCAAATTCCATAGGCCTCGCTACAAAAGCGGTTTTGAGTCCAACCTTCTGTGCTGCTAGGAGATCTCTTTCATGTGCAGCGGTCATGACAACTTGATCAGGTGTAAGTCCCAAAAGTTCAACGGCAGTCAAATAGCTTCTTGGGTGGGGTTTGTAATGTTTTGCCACTTCTGCTCCTAATATACAGTCCCATGGTAAGTTCCCATTTTTAGCCATATCAGTCATAAGCCGAATGTTTCCATTGGACATGGGTGCGATGATGTATTTATTTTTTAGTCTATATAATCCCGCTACCGTATCAGACCAAGGTTTTAGGTTATGCCAGAAATAGAGTAGTTCTTCAATTTGCTGTTCGGTCAAATTGTGGATATCAAGTTCTTCTAATAATTCGATTAGAGCCATTCTGTGAAGTGCGTCCAAATTTGTCCAAGGGATCTCTTCGTTTCTTACCTTGTCCATGAAGGGTTGGTATTTTCCTCTCCATTTGTCCGCAAAGGCTTCCCAGTCTGTTTGGATATTATATTTGGCTCCGAAAGTTTCTCCTTGTGCAATTATGCTCCCTCTCCAGTTAACGACGGTACCAAATACATCGAATATAAAAGCTTGCTTGTCATTATTGTTTGGCATAAGTTTCCTCTAGTAATTTAATTTAAGGTTCCTAAAGTAGCGACAATCTCGTCGTAATCCGGTTCAACTCCGGGATTAGGAGCAATCCATGCATATGATACTTCTCCTTGGGCATTTATTATGAACACAGCCCGGTTTGCAGTATTGTACCCTTCTAATGCTGCTAGATTTTCCCAAATTACGTCATAAGATTTGATTACTTCTCTGTTGTAATCGCTTAATACTGTATAACTCATGTTGTTTTGTTGTTTCCATACTTGTTGAGAAAATATGGAGTCAACACTTATAGCCAAAACTTTAGCGTTCAGGGAACTAAAATCCTTAGAACGGTCGTCCAGAGTACACGCCATTGTGTTACATACTCCTGTAAATGCGCCAGGGAAAAAACTTAGTACTACATTTTCTCCTTTGAAGTCACTTAATGAAACTTGGTTTTTATCTGTATCGTAAAGTGTGAATTGTGGTGCCTGTTGCCCTACTGTTATAGCCATGCTGAACTCCTGTAATGATATTCTTAGTTGGTAGGGCTATAATATACGCAAATATAGGTACACGCAATTGTGAATCAATATTATGCACACTATTTAGAGAGGGTATAAATGTTTTTCGATTCTAGACGGTCTACTGTTCATGGTAATAACGGGATGATAGCTACTAGCCAGCCTTTGGCGGCTATAGCAGGGTTAAAAGTTTTATTTGATGGAGGGAATGCCATTGATGCATGTGTTGCGGCAGCTGCGGTGTTGAACGTGGTAGAGCCGGAATCCACTGGCATAGGTGGCGACATGTTCGCTTTAATCAGAATGGCGGATACAAAAAAAGTAGTCTCTTTAAATGGTAGTGGAAGATCTGGATCAGGCGCATCTATTGAAGAACTCAAGTCGAAAGGGTTGAGTAAACTACCCGATATAGGGCCATATTCTGTATCAGTGCCCGGTACTGTTCATGGTTGGGAAACCATCATGAATGAGTATGGGAATATGTCTTTATCTGATGTTTTGAAACCAGCTATTGATTATGCAATTAATGGGTTTGCTGTGTCAGACATAATCTCTTATCAATGGAAAGGGCAAAAAGATAAACTAGCTCAGTATCCTTCCGGAAACGAGTTTTTGTTTGGAGGCAAGGGTCCTAATGAAGGAGATTTTGTTAAATTACCTACTTTGGGTAAGACTCTTCAGGCAATAGCTGAAGGAGGATCAGAGGCGTTTTATACCGGAGAAATTGCTAAAAAGATTTCAGATTACGTGCAACAACTTGGTGGATGGGTTACTGAGTCAGATTTGAACAATCATCACTCTGATTGGGATGAAGCTATAAGTACAGACTATAGAGGGGTCACTTGTTGGGAATGTCCCCCCGCTGGACAAGGTATTGTTGCATTAGAAGCAATGAATATAGTTGAAGAATTTGATATTGCAGGAATGGGCGCCCAATCTGTAGAAGCTTACCATCATATGATTGAGGCAATCCGGTTATCATTTGCCGATGCTGGCCAATATGTAGCAGACCCTAGGGTGTCTGATGTTCCTACAGATGTGTTGATATCCAAGGCATATGCATCTACTAGACGAGGGCTAATTGACCCCAAGAAAGCGATGGGAGATGTTCCGTATGGTGATGTCATGAAAGATGGTGATACGGTCTATATATCTTGCGTCGATAAAGATGGCAATGCTTGTTCGTTTATTAACAGTATCTTCACAAATTTTGGTAGCGGATTGGTAGTGCCTGATACTGGAATAGTATTACAGAACAGAGGTTCATTGTTCGAATTAGATGAAAATCACTTAAACGCCTTGGAGCCAAATAAAAGACCATTTCATACTATTATTCCTGCGATGGCAACCAAAGGGGACGAATTATTTTTATGTTATGGAATCATGGGCGGGTATATGCAACCCCAAGCCCATTTGCAAATCGTTAGTGATATTGTTGATCATGGTATGGACGTACAAAAAGCAATCAATGCCTTAAGGTTCATGGTGTCTCCTTCTGGTGTCTTCTTAGAAGAAGGTATAGATCCCGAAATAGTTAAGAGCCTAAAAGCGATGGGACATAATATTCAATTAATATCTGGGCACGCTAGAGTTGGAATGGGCGGTGCGCAAGTCATTATGCGAAATCCTGAAACTGGGGTGCTTAGCGGTGGATCAGAACCTCGTAAAGATGGATGTGTAGTTGGCTGGTAGGAACTAATATTTAAATTCTTCTCTTACTGGGCTGAAAATATCTAGAGCAACTGCTGCGGTCGCGGATGTTTTTGCGTAGTGCTCTAAATCTCCAGGGATAATATACATGTCGCCTGGTTTAAGGATTTTGACTTCGTCTCCGATACCCATTTCGAGTTCTCCTTCCACCAATATCCCCGCTTGTTCGTGAGGATGGGTATGCCAGGGTACCTCACTATTACTATCGATTGTTACGAGAGATAAAAGTATATTGTCTCCCCAGAACGTTTGTGTACGTGCCCCTTTTGCAAGTTCTTTGAAATCTCTGCCTGTAGTATCTTTAAAATATTTCATATATCCATCCTCTTAATCGTCCCAATATACTGCATCAGTAATGCCCTGTTGGGCACTTTGCAAGAGTTTTAGGTTTTCTTCCAGTAGACTTATGATGCTGGTTAATGTTTTTGCTGAATCTAAACTCCTCTTTGTATTATAGTCTAAAAGTGCCGATTGGTAGTCCGTCATTAATATGTCTCGTTCTTTGAGTAAATTTTGGTGAGTCACTAATTGGTAATCATATTCCAGATCGTTTTCCACGTAGTATCTTGGGATTATTTCTAGGGCCCTGAAGATTACATGTTCCTCTTTGACTAGGCATGAATCCTGGTCAGGATTATTATCCCCTCTTGTCATATAACGATTCACATTGTAACTAGGAAGTACCTGTACGATCCGGTGAATAATATAGCCTTCAACTATTGTAATTACATCATCATAGACAGGACACTCAGTGGAAGCATCTATATCTGATACCAACTGCCTATAGGTTATAATATCCCCTACTTGCAGTGGATCCCCATGATTCGCAGGCTCGTAGATTACTTTATCTCCACAATGTATTATGGGTCTCATGCTCCCAGTGCAGGCAACTCTTTCAGGAAAGTTTTCGACCTTAATATCTAGATTGTTGTTTGCCCATTTTAAGGTTTTTTCCCTAAGTAGATAATCGTCTATATTAAACTGACCTCTGTATTGTTCGGTATTAATCTTTGATAGCCTTACCACATATTCCTGATTATCGTTAATTATTACGTTCTTGATTATTTTGTCGTATGTTTCTGTACTAGAAGTGATTTCTATGTCTAACCAGTAGGAGTTGTTTTTGTTTTTGACTGCTAAAATTTTGGTATTCGCTGGGGGGACAGGCGTGGGGACTTCTATTTCTATAGTAATGACAAACGCCGTATTAGATTCTGAAATTGTTGTAGGTTCTATAGTCGGATCTATTGGTGTATGGCTGATTATTGTAGGTATCGGAGTAGGGGCACTGGTGGGGGCCACCGTAGGATTGAGGGTTGGGGTATTATGAGTTTCTAATGTGGGTGGAACCGTAGGAGTGGGCTTAAAGGTGGAGGGGATAGTTGGGGTTATTACTTCAGGTTCATTCGTCTCTGATATGCCGCTTTCCAAACTAGCAATGGGTGTACTATTTGTTGAAAGTGTATCTTCTAAATTTATGAGACACCCAAGACTGCTTATGAGCAAAGCAGTTAAGATACATAGCTTCCGAAGTTCTCTATATGTGATTTTATTTGAGGACAAACTAGTTTTATTGAGATTTAGTATCAAAATGTAAATTTAGAATATTCGCCTTCGTCTCTTGTCATAAATTCTAGTACCGCTGGTTGGCCTTGTTCAGTCCTTTGTATAGCTCTAGTTATTGCTGGAATAATTTCGTTGGGCTCAGTAACTTGCTGAGCGAAAGCTCCTAAGGACGTACACATGTCTGTAAACTCACCTGATAATTGTTTTATATTGTATTTTTCAACAGCTACAGGGAATCTTCTGTCATCATAAATTGACATATATGCGTTATTGATGATGATTGTGAGAATGGGTATATTGCATCTAACAGCTGTTTCTATATCGATACCTACGGTACTAAATGCGAGGTCTCCCATAACATTGATAACTAATTTCTCAGGCGCTGCTAGTTTGGCCCCCATTGCCAACCCAAGGCTATAGCCTAATTGAGTGGATTTACCCCATCCTATAAAACTGCGAGGGTTTCGTGCTTCCCAGAAAGGCCCTAGATACTCTCTAGAACTACCAGATTCATGTGTAATAATAGTATTGTCTAAGTCCACAGTTTTCATCAGGTCCCATACTACCCTATAGGGATTGAGTGGCTTTTCATCTGATTTCAATTTGTGTTCCCAAGATTGAATCCATGATTTGTGTAGTTGTTGTATATCTTCTTGCAGCTGAGTGTTTTTCGCTCTAGGGGTAGAGGTATTCCTCAATTCTTCTAAGAGCTGATTCAAGACTATTTTGCTGTCTCCGAGAATAGGGTATTGTGTATGATATTCTCTATTGATTGCATCTTCATCATTTGTTGTATGGACGAAGATTTTATCCCCTTTTAAAGGTACAGAGAAATTAGTTTTGGTAAAACTGCACCCTACGCCAAATATTAAGTCTGATTCTGGTAAGTATTTATGAACAGCACTGGTAGTGCTAGGACTTCCGGTTCCGATATGTAACGGATGATTATGAGGGAAAGCGCTTTTCCCTGGTAGTGTGGTCATTACAGGGCATTGGAGGAATTCTGCGACCTGTATTAATTCATCTGTGGCTTCAGCATATAGTACCCCTTGTCCTGCATGAATTACGGGATTAGATGCTTTCAATATGGCATTAGCTGCTCTACGTATCGCATCGGGGTCTCCGCCCTGTTTCAGCGGTTTGGGAGATATGTATTTGTATACTTCGTCATCATCGATTGTTCCATCAGCAATGTCTTGAGGTATTTCTAAGAGCACAGGGCCAGGCCTACCTGATCTCAATTTGGTAAATGCACGCCTTAACAAGTCTGGAATTCTATCTACTGTATTCATTTCTTCAGACCATTTGGTCACAGTTTCGTAGCTTTTGGTAGGATAAAAATTGGGATGCACTCCTCTTTTACTTCGAGGCATTCCTGCAGGTAGCAGTAGTATTGGGACCGATTCAGAGTAGGCTTGAGCGACTCCTCCGAAGCCATTTTCTGCTCCCGGGCCGTTTTGCATCATGAATACACCTATTTTGTTTCCGTTGGTAATTCGTGAATAGCCATCCACCATATGTATACCAGTCGATTCTAATCTAAATATAATTGGCCTAATATCTTCTCTAGCTGCGGCTTCAAGAAGTGGTTGGTAAGGAACGCAGCCTATAAATTCAACGCCTTCTGCTTTTAGAATTTTTGCGATCGCTGATACTCCATCCATGACTCTTCCTCCTACACATATATGGAGTATTCTATAGGAAAATTTATTTTTGTGAAATTAGTCTATTTTGTTCTAAATAACTAATCTGTTCCTCATTTAATTTACCTAAGGAAGATAGTATTTCTACCGTGTTAGAACCTAGTTTTGGAGGATCATTAGATGGAGGATTGATACACCCTTGCAAATTAATCGGGGTTGCTACCGTCCGGAACCTTCCTCCAATGGTATTCTCTACTTCAGTGAACATTTCTCGAGATAAGAGCTGAGGGCAGTTATAAAGATCTTTCGCATTTTGTACTAATCCCATAGAGAACCCTAGTTTGGTTAATTCGGAAGTAACTTCCATACGAGTCTTATTGATGCTCCATTTTTCTATTTCAGGCATTATATTGGAGAAATAAAAATCACCTGGGATATCAATGCCTAAATATCTGGGATCGTTGATTAGGTCATTCCTATCTAATAAATTCCAGAGTTCCCGGAATTTGCTTTCTCCTCCTGTGCTAGGCCCTGCTCCAGCAAGTACTACGTATCCGTCATTGGTTTTTAATGTTAATTGAGCGTTAACTACATTTTCACGACTTCTTGAAGTTATTTCTCCAGTAGCCTCAAAATGAGACATAGCACTAACCATGTGAGCAGCCATGCAATCGTACATAGCCATGTCGATGAATTGACCCTGTCCAGTTTTGTTACGAGATTGTAGTGCCAGCACGATAGCTAAAGCTGTCCATACTCCAGGAACAGAATCTCCAATATTATCTCCTACTTGTTTTGGCGCTCTGTCGGCATCTCCTGTTATTTCCATCCATCCTCCCATGGCTTGTGCATTTAAGTTGTTAGCAGGCCAACCGCCATAAGGACTGTTAGAAGGAAGATTTCCATATCCGGTGATAGTGGCATAGATAAGCCTAGGATTGATTGTTTGCAAAGTATCATAGTCAAATCCTAACCTCGCGAATGAACCAGGTCCCCAATTGTCTAGAAGGACATCTGATTCTTTTAGTATATTAGTAAATGCTTCTTTGCAAGTAGGATTGCGTAAGTCTAGGGCGATACTCTTTTTATTTCGGTTGACTGATAAAAAACGGGCACTTACAGATTCTCCGCTGTCGTTTGTGATCATTGGGGCATTCTTCCGTGCTAATTCACCCGTTAGGGGGCGTTCAACTTTAATTACCTCCGCTCCCATATCTGCTAGTATCATTGAGCAGAATGGACCAGCTACTATGTGTGTTGCATCTATTACTCGCATTCCTGTTAATGGTAATTCTTGTTTGTTTTGGTATTTCATTTGCATCTCCTAATTGTTGTTCACCCATAGATTAATGGATTCAGGTATTATGCGGATAAGTGGTTGATGGGATACATTCATAACAGTATACGGTGGATACTTCCGAATCAGTTGATCGTGCATTTCTGAGTGAGGGGTATCGATCAAAGATGCTTTCCCATTAATTTGTAAATACCAGAGCTTATCCCAATCTTCTTCGTAGTGGTCTATTAAGAAAGAAACGTTAGGGTTGGATAATATATTTTGTAGCCTTTTTAATTTAGTCATGTCTGTTACTTTGGGTTTCTTATCAATCATTGAATAAATGTTCCCAGAAACTTCAACGAAACATACAGGTATTATTCTAGGAACACCTTTACTATCAGATGTTGCCATATGTCCAATTTGAGCTGAAGCGAGAAGATTAGTATGCTGATCAGTTAGTAATGTATTCATGATTTGCTTGGTGTATTACAGCCCAAGAGGGTCTTCTAGGAAGTCAATATTTTCCAACGCAATACGGGCTGCTTCTGCAATCTCATCATCATCATCTTCTAGGCAACCTAGCAATAATTCTTTGGAACTCAGGGTACCCAATTTCCCTAATCCTGAAATAATAGATAGTCTGACTTGTTGGTCATCATCGGTGATGAGATCCATGAGTACATCGGCACAATCGTCTTGGCCTATCTCAACGAGTGCCTCAACTGATTCATACCGTACTTCAGGATCTTCATTTTTCAATTCTTCGATGAGGATTGGTATCCAAATGTCGTTACACGTTTTTCCCATAGAGTATATTGAACTTACTTTAAGAACAGGATTGTTACTCGCATAAGCTTCTTTAATGTATTCTTGGGTTTCTAGATCATCGAAATAACCAAGAGATTCTAAGGCTCTTCTCCTTATCTCTGTAGGTTCATCTGTATTCGTATAAGCAGCCTTCAGCAATTGGTGTATGTTTTCTAGCATTACGGAATTAATCCGGCCATCGTGTCCTAATAATATAAATCTAGAAATATGTGTCATTACACTGCCTTTGACGTGAGGCGATAAATTTGTGTTGGCTAGCCTAATTAATCGTCGTAGTGTGTCATGACCTTCTGATTCCCATAACCCTTCAAGACTAGAATATATTATGCTTTCATCGGTCGATTGTAGGCCCAGTTTGAATAGTTTTTCGAAGTTAAGATCTGAATTTTCTTCGCTTAGTTCATAAAGTCTACCAATTAACTTGGATTTGGATTCTAGATCAAGTATGTTCCATGTATTTACAAAGTTATTATATTCGTTATCGTTTAAGTCGGAGAGTAGAGCATAATCATGTTCTTCTAGTGAATCTATATCTTCTATTAATGTGGTGAATAAATTATCTATCAACATATTTAAAGCTCATTCTGTGAAATGCATGGACATTATTCTTTCGAAGATGCTATCACTGATGCTACTGCATAGTCACGTGAGTGGGAAAAACTTATAGAGAGGCTGCTTACACCCAATGATTCTGACCTAGCTAGGGCCCGATTATATAGCTTAATCGAAGGTGCACCATTTGACGCCCTTATTACTTCGATGTCCTTCCATGATACGCCTCGTGCTCCGGTCTTCAGTGCTTTCATTGTGGCTTCTTTAGCAGCAAATCTTCCTGCTAAATTTGGGGAACGCCCTCTACAGTATTGTATTTCATCGGGAGTGAATATTTTATTCAGAAATCTATTTCCATATCGTGACAACACATTTTGGATTCTATCAATTTCGATTATATCTATTCCGGTGCAGATGATTGGCATGCTAACCTCTTATATTTTAATGAGGAACAAGATTCAGGTTCTTTAAAATCTTTTGGACTGAATAATTTTTATTAAGTACATAAAAGTGCACTCCAGGGACTTTATTCGACAATAAATTTTCTGCTTGTTGGCTAGCGTATTCGATGCCGAGTTGGATAACTTGGTCATCATCATCTTCTATTTTTGTAAGTTTATTATTTAGTTGTTCTGGGATAGAGGCTCCGCATAGGGTTGTGAATCGTCTGATCTGTGATGCGTTCAAAATGGGTAACAGAGCTGGAATAATTGGAATTTGTATACCAGCTTTCCTTGCGCGTTCTACGAAATTGAAATAATAATCGTTATCAAAGAATAATTGGGTAATTAGGAAGTCAACACCCATATCCACTTTTTCTTTTAAATGTTCAATATCTGTATCTATGCTTGTGGACTCTGTATGGGATTCAGGATATGCAGCAGCGGCAACACAGAACTCGAACTTATTGTTGATATGGTTTATTAGTTCGGATGCATATTGAAATCCGCCAACAGTGGGTATGAATTTGTCTGATCCCTTAGGAGGGTCACCTCTTAGTCCAATGATGTTGTCGATATTACTACTTTTCAGTCTGCTCAATATGTGGTCGATTTCTTCAGTCGTTTGGCCGACACAGGTTATATGAGACATTACTTCAAGATTGAGGTCCGCTTTTGCGATTCTCGATAACTCTTCTGTAAAACCCTGTGTGCTTCCTCCTGCTCCATAAGTCACAGAGATAAAGTCGGGTGTGTAAGCGGACAACATTTTCATTTTCTCTACAACATCAGGGATACCTTCTTCTCTCCTAGGAGGGAAGAATTCAAATGATATTGTTTGCTTGTCTGATAGTATGTCTATGATTTTCAAATGAGTGTACCTATAAAATTGTTGTACAGATTATATATTATTTTGGTACTTAAAATTAATCAAAATTAGGTTTTCTCTTTTCACTAAAAGCATTTAATCCTTCTAAAGGGTCCTTATGTGAAGATACGTATTTGACGAACATGTTATTTTCGAAAGCTATGGCATTGTCGCGTGCCACGTAATTTGAATGGTTGATTAAAGTTTTAATGTTGCACAAACTAGCACGGCTTTTAGAGTTTATGTTCTCGGCAAAATCTGTGACCGTAGTTTCCAGGTCTGCGTCATCTACCACTTTGTACACTAAACTTGTTCTCAAAGCTTCTTCACTATCCATCCATCTTCCTGAGATCATGAGTTCAAGAGCTTGTTGTTTTCCGATTCGTTCGGCAAGCCTTTTTGAGGAACCGCCTCCTGGTATCAGACCGAAGTTGATGTGTTGATCGCCAAATTGTGCAGATTTAGCGGCCATTACTAGATCACAGCATAGCATTAACTCCAATCCTCCTGCTAGCGCGAAGCCTTGTACGACACATAATGTAGGAATGGGTAATCTTTCGATTAAGAAAAATACTTCATTTAATTTTCTGATGTATCTTTGGAGTTCTTTAGGATCGCTGACAACAGATTTAAAATAAATTAAATCCGCTCCAGCTGAAAATGCTCGCCCATTCGCAGAAATTATTAATAGTTTAATGTTTTGTGAAGCTTTGACTTCGGTAAGTGCAGATTCAAGTTCTGTTATCAAATCCATGTTGAACGCATTTAATGCATCAGGTCTATTTAATTGTATATTGGCAATGTTATTAGGACATGAATAGTTAATATTTTTGTAATTCAATTTGACCTCGTGTTTTTAGGATCTTTTTATGGCATTATATTTTAAACATCATAGTTGAAAAACCAAAGATGAAGAATTAGGATAACAGAGTATTCAATTTCCGTGAGAAGAATCTATGGATTTTAATTATTTAAATTTTAGTTGGATTATCGAAGGTGCCCTAGCGGGTAGCGTGGGAGCTACAGAGCGTAAAGATCTGTTTTTCTTTAAAATGCAAGAAATCTCTTCTGTTGTACGCCTAGATGAAAACAACATTTCTGCTGAACCGTGGCAATTATTCGAATTATTTGAACCTATCGATTCATTAGCTAATGCAGATTTTGAGCAAATCAATAGAATTTCTGTGTTCATTGAAGAGCAATTCGAAAAATGGGAACGACCTGTTGTGGTTACCTGTGAAACAGGTAATGAAATTACAGGTGTAATTCTAGCGTGTTACTTGGTTTATGTAGGACATTCTGCGGAGTCTGCTATAGCTGCCGTGGAAAGTTCTAGACCAGGAACTATTTCTGATAATGAGAGCGTAGTTTATAGTTATGAATCATCCATAAGACCGAGTAGCATGTGAATATGGATTTGATACGACCGATTGACATTGCAGATAATTTACTCCATGAATTGTATCGCCAAGCTAGAGAGGTATATCCTTTTGAATGCTGTGGTTGGTTAGAAGGTTCTTGGGAGGAGAATGTAGCGAGTGTTTCAAGGCAATGTGTGAATAATCAAGATGCCGGGAATCATCCCACAGCTTCTGACAGGACGGCAGAAACGGCATATGTGATTGAAGGATCCGATCTTTTAGAATTCAATAACAAATTGGATTCATCAAACCCTCCAGTGGTTATATATCACTCCCACCCTAATGGTAAGGCTTATTTATCAGAGACCGATCGTCAAGTGGCCACAAGCCCTTGGGGGGACGGCCCTAGTTATCCAGTTCAGCAATTGGTTATTGGCATTGACGGTGAATCAGTTGTTGAGGCCGCTTTGTTTGCTTGGTCAGATAGTCAGGGGGAATTTGTGGAAATCTCGAGGTACTTGGGAGCGGAGATATAGTTTACCCGTTGGTAGCAACTAAGACAGCACCTACAAGGTATACTACAACGATAGCTGCCACCCCTGCTGTTAGTACCGGCTTTGGTAATTTGTTTTTACCTAATATCACTGCCAATCCAATTAGCATGAGTCCTACGGCGACTAATCCAGCAATTTGGTGTGCTGGTTCACCTTGTGTTGTAATTATCCCGTCTCTATAAAAGATATCTGCATAGCCTATGATGGTAACGTTAAAAACACAGCTTCCGAATAGGCCTGCTACCCCGAGATCATACGCTTTCATACGGGCAGCTGCTATAGTTGCAGAGGCTTCGGGCATTGTAGTTACAATTGATACGGCTATAATCCCCAGTACACCAGACGATATCCCAGTAATGTCGGCAATTTGGTCAGTACTAATTGCTAGGAAGATGCCTCCTACGACTACACCCGCAGAGACAACACCAAATAATAACCATGCTTTGGTTAGGGTTAACGTGGTTTGAATTTCATCTGATCCTGAGTTTTCGTCATCAGGTTTTTTCTTATAGATGAACCACATACCTAAGACGTACATTATTAGAATTATTCCCGCTGGCAATCCAATGTTGAATGCACTTGCATTGAGGGGAACCGAGATGAATAACAGCCCCACGACGGTCATTAGGATAGCTATGAAAACTAGATATTTTTGCTCAACAGAGACGTTAGATAGAAATCTTGATCCTCCAAATACTAGCGCCACTGCACCAAAAGTGAATAAATTAATCATGTTGGCACCAAATACATTACCGATGGCAATTGCTGGATTTGGTGGATTCAATGATACAGCTGATATATTGGTTGATAGTTCGGGCAAAGAGGTGGCTAAAGCAACTAAAATGCTGCCTACGAATAACCTTCCTAAGCCTGTCAGTTCTGCAAGTGCATCACCATATACGGCTAATTTTGTGCCACAATAAACCACTACACCGGCACTGACTAAGAATATTAAGATTGCTATTAGTAAATCTGACACTTCTGATCCCATTGATTAGTTGAGTAGTATATTAATATGAAACAATTTGTTGTTTCAATGATTTATCCTATTAGTATTAGACTTTTTTTACAATCTCATCCGCAAATTCTGTTGTGGAAAGTAATTTTATATCTGGACCATTTAATTCTGCGGTTCTGAATCCCTCACTCAAAACTTGTTCAACTGCTTTTTCAATAGTTATAGCTTCTTCATTAAGTCCAAGAGAATACCGAAGCATGAGAGCGGTACTTAAGATTGAACCAGTAGGGTTAGCGATTCCTTTTCCTGCTATGTCTGGAGCGGTTCCGTGGATTGGTTCGTATAGCCCGGGAGTCTTTTTACCAATTTGAGGTACGCCTGATAGGCTTGCTGAAGGTAGTAACCCCATTGATGCTGTTAGGATGGCGGCTTCGTCTGTCAGGATGTCTCCAAAAGTATTCTCCGCTACTATTACATCGAACCTGCTAGGGCTTTGCACCAATTGCATAGCGCATGCATCTACTAATACGTGTTCTAGTTCCACATCAGGATAGTCAGATGCTATCTCAGTAGCTATTTGTCTCCATAATCTGGACGTCTCTAATACATTAGCTTTATCTATTGAGGCGAGTTTTTTCCTTCTTCCTTTTGCCAGTTCAAATCCTACTCGTAAAACCCGTTCGATTTCAGGAGCTGTATAAAATAAAGTGTCTGTGGCTGTTTCGGCACCATCTTGTGTGCCTCTGCCTTTTGGTTGCCCGTAATATAATCCACCAGTTAATTCTCGGACTACCACTATGTCTACGTTATCTAAGACTTCAGGTTTCAATACGCTGGTATTGACTAATTCAGGGTATACTTTGACAGGCCTTATATTTGCAAAGGCTTCGAGGTTAGCGCGCATTTTTAGTAGACCATCTTCAGGTCTGGTATCAGCAGTGGGGTCGTCCCATTTAGGTCCTCCAACAGCACCGAATAATACTGCATCACTCTTTGAAATAATTTGTTCTACTTCATCAGTGAGGGCGGTACCGTATTTATCTATTGAAACACCGCCTATATCTCCGTAGCTCAGGTTAAATTTATGGCCAAATTGGGTCTCTATAGCCTTTAGGATCTTCACGCTTTCTTGAGTTACTTCGGGACCTATACCGTCTCCCGGTAACACGGCAATTTCAAATTCCATAACGGACTCCTGTATATCAAACTTTGATTTACACATATACTCACCTAAAACAAGAAACAAATCAAGCTTAAGATGCTGAGACATAAGTGAGAATCAGATGGATGAATTTAATAATGTGTTAAGATTTTATTCAAGTCAAAAATAATAATGATTCACCCGACAGGAAGGTAGAGTTTAATAGGTCACTGTAGTCCCTTCCCAACTTATAAATATATAGCACGGAGTACTAAATGGTTAGCAAAATAGCGAGTTGTCATAACTCTAAAGATTTCAGGGCTCTCGCTAAACAGCGTTTGCCTTACCCAATATTTCATTATATTGACGGAGGTTCTGATGATGAAGCTACCCTTATTCAAAACACCGAAGCGTTTGAAAAATGTGACCTAGTACCTAATGTGCTTAGAGGTGTGGAGGACATAGATATATCTGTGTCTGTTATGGGCAGCAGAATTAATTTGCCACTGTTTTTTTCTCCAACGGCTCTTCAAAGGTTATTTCACCATCAAGGAGAAAGAGCTGTTGCTAAGGTGGCTGAAAAATTCGGAACATTTTTTGGAATATCTTCTTTGGCTACTGTGAGCATAGAAGAAATTGCACAAAATTATGGAGCTCCTAAAATGTTCCAGCTTTATGTTCATAAAGATGAAGGTCTAAATAACAGTATGATTGACAAATGTATTGAGAATGATTTCGATGCGATTGCGGTCACTGTAGATACTATCGTGGGGGGGAATAGAGAAAGAGATTACCGTACCGGATTTACATCTCCTCCCAAATTAACCCTTAAGAGTATGAGTAGTTTTGCATTACACCCTGGATGGACACTGAATTATTTATTCCGAGAGAAATTTGAATTGCCTCAATTACAAGATCACATTAAACAAGGAACCGATGTAACAATTTCTGTAGGAGAATATTTTAATTCAATGTTGGATCAAAACATGAACTGGCAAACCATTGAATCGATACAAAAGAAATGGAATAAAGATTTATGTCTTAAAGGCATAATGTCGGTCGAAGATGCGAAGAGAGCGGTTGATGTAGGAGCGACCGCCATTATGATCTCAAATCATGGCGGCAGGCAACTTGATGGCTCGCGGTCCCCGTTTAATCAATTAGTTGAAATTGTTGACGCTGTTGGCGATAAGATTGATGTAATTTGTGATGGTGGTATCCGAAGAGGGACTCATGTTTTAAAAGCTTTGTCGTTGGGGGCCAAAGCCTGTTCAGGAGGCAGGATGTACCTTTATGCTTTAGCTGCTGCAGGGGAAGCCGGAGTAGACAGGGCAATGACATTGATGCATGAAGAAATTGTGAGGGGGATGAAGTTGATGGGCTGCAAAACTATAAGTGATTTGGGTAGAGATAATGTGAGATTCCGATGAAATTCAAGGACTCGTATTAATACTTGTAAGTTACAATTTATATGTAGTACTAAGATGATTTTGAGTAGTTTGCATAGGTCATTTGCGCCGCCGACAAGCTACTGCCAAACGCGACTTCATAACCAAAATCATCAAGGCTTTCTTCGAGTGCTGAAAGTAAATTAAAGACTATGGATTCTCGGGCGTTTTCTCCCATTAATCCAATTCTCCAAATTTTCCCTCGTAATTCCCCTAGTCCGCCACCTATTTCAATATTATAGTCTTGTAGTAGTTTGGATCTAATGTCAGTATCAGATATACCATCAGGAATTCTCACAGCTGTTAAAGGGTTGAGTTGATATTCTGGTTCAGATAGTAATTGTAATCCCAGTGCGTTTAGCCCCGCTCTTAATCCTGATGCCACTTTGTCATGCCTGATTATTCTGTTTTCTAATCCTTCTTCTAGGAGCATACGTAATGCTTCTCGTATAGCGTAAGTCATAGAAATAGGGCTGGTGTGATGATAGGCTCTATTATCATTCCAGTATGTTTCAATATCCTTTAAGTTGAAATAAAAACTCTGAACGTCTGACTTACGATTCCGAATCCGTTCTACGGCTCTATCGCCTAATGTGATTGGGGCCAGTCCAGGAGGCGCCCCGATACATTTTTGGGTGCCGCTGTAGCAAACATCGATTCCCCATTCGTCGATTTTTAAGGTATGCCCTCCTAGAGAAGTGACTGCATCTACTAGAAGTAGTGCCCCAGATCGGTGTACTAAATCTGATATCTCGGGAATAGGGGATAAAGCTCCTGTTGAAGTTTCTGCATGAACAATACCCACTACGTCTATGTTTTGATGTTGGTTTAAATGCTCTTCTACTAGTTGCGGGGTAACTGGTTTGCCCCATTCAAGATCTATCGATATTACTTCTGCCCTGCAGCGCGTTGCAATATCTGCAAGCCTGACTCCAAAATAACCATTTTTGAAAATTAGTATTTTACTGCCTGGTTCTAACAAGTTGGTGCACGCGGCCTCCATCGCACCTGTTCCTGTAGACGAGAGAGGTAATGTGAACCAATTGTCCGTTTGGAACACCTTTCTAAGCATGATGCACACTTCATCCATGATTTGAAAGAACTCAGGATCTAGGTGTCCAATCACAGGTAAGGTCATGGCCTTCAATACCCTAGGGTTAACACCGCTAGGCCCAGCTCCTAAAAGTACTCTCTGAGATGGTTGTAGTTCATTTTTGTAGGATTCAGGCATCAATTTCTCCTTTAGATTATTTTATAGGACGGCTGATGTTCCACCATCTATATTAATTGCTATACCGGTAAGGTAACTAGCCCGCTCTGAAGCTAAAAATGCAATCACATCACCTGCTTCTTCCGATTCCGCAACTCTCCCAATTGGTACTCTTTGTCCTAATTGTTCATAGTATTCATCTAGTGTGAGGTTGTATTCTTCTTTGTCTAGTGCTTCATATCTTCGGTCATGCTGACCGCTTTTGACTAATCCTATGCATACCGTATTCACCAGTATATTGTCAGATGCTAAATCTTTTGATAGTGCTTTAGTGATTGCGATACCTGTGGCTCGGGAGATTGATGTTGGCATCGACGAAGGTCCAGGGGTTCTTCCTCCCAAATTAGTCACATTAATTATTCGTCCACCATTGTTTTTGCGCATTTCTGGTATCACAGCTCTGATGAGTCTTACTGCGCCCCATACTTTTAGGTCAAAGTCTTCTTCCCAATCTACATCACTAACTGAGTCAAAGTGTTTGGCCATTGAGCGGCCTGCATTGTTGACCAGTATGTCTATTCTTCCAAATTTACCGATGGCTTCTTCTACTACTCTTTTGGGTAGGTCAGGGTCACACACATCACCTACCACAGGTATTACTTGGCCTTTTGAATTTTGGCTGAGCTCATCAGCAGCAGCATTGAGAGTAGACTCGGTTCTGGCAATAATCATCACTGTCCCACCTTCTGCTGCGATTCTTCGTGCGGCTGCTTTACCTATTCCATCACTCGCACCTGTGATTATGGCGACTTTATCTGTTAATCCTAAATCCATATTATGCTCCTCTCTTGCGTTTGTGTGAGACTTTGTACATTAATACTAGTCCTATTTGGGTTTAAATGGTACTGTTTGCAATCACTAAAATAGAGATTCTTGCTCAGCCACTATAGAGATGTCTTTGTCTCCTCTGCCACTTAAACAAATAATTATGATGTCTTCAGGTCTGAGGGTAGGTGCTAAATCACAAGCGTATGAAATGGCATGAGCTGTTTCAAGGGCAGGGATAATTCCTTCTACTTCAGACAATCTATGAAATCCTGCCAATGCTTCTTTGTCGTTTACAGAGACATATTGTGCTCTTTCTATGTCTTTTAAATAACTGTGTTCAGGTCCCACTCCAGGATAATCTAATCCGGCAGATATGCTATGTGTCCCTATCACCTGTCCTTCTTTGTCTTGCAGTAAATAGGACATGGTCCCGTGTAGTACTCCTGGTGTACCAGCGGTTAAGGTTGATGAATGTTTTAGCGGACTTATCTCAGTTCCTCCTGCTTCTACTCCGATTAACTTGACTTCCTGATCTTGAATGAAGTCATAAAACATACCAATCGCATTGCTTCCGCCACCTACGCAAGCGATTACATGGGTGGGTAGTCTCCCTTCAGTATCCAATATTTGTTTTTTGGCTTCTCTTCCGATAATCGACTGGAAATCTCTGACAATCATTGGATACGGATGAGGGCCTATAGCACTCCCAATCAAGTAGTGGGTAGTTTCAACGTTGGTCACCCAATCTCTGATAGCTTCGTTTATAGCATCTTTCAAGGTTTTAGTACCTGATTTCACGGGAATCACATTGGCTTTGAGCAGCTTCATTCTGTATACGTTTAAAGCTTGTCGTTCAATGTCTTCTTCTCCCATGTATATGTCACATCCTATGTCTAACATGGCACAGGCTGTGGCTGTAGCAACGCCGTGCTGGCCAGCTCCAGTTTCAGCAATAACGCGTGTTTTCCCGAGTTCTTTAGCAAGTAGTGCTTGTCCTAAGGCATTATTGATTTTGTGTGCACCTGTGTGATTTAAATCTTCTCGCTTTAGGTATATTTTTGCACCGCCACACTGTTTAGTGAGATTTTCTGCAAAGTACAAAGCTGTTGGTCTCCCTGAATAATTGTGTAGGAGCGATTGTAGTCTGTCTTGCAAAGTGTGGTTGTTAATAAAATTGGTATATGCGGATTCTACTTCTTCTAAAGCTGCCATTAAGGTTTCGGGTACATATTTGCCACCGAATTGTCCGAATTTGCCATTATTATCAGGTAAATTAGAATTTAAGGTTGTCATATGGGTTCATCCTTGTCTTATTTTTGTAATGAATGAGTAAGATTTAATAGGGTTATAATTTTGTCATGATCCTTGATACCTTGCGTCTCTACTCCGCTGGAAATGTCTAAGCCTATTGGATTTAATGAAAGAATTGCTTCGGAGATGTTAGATATATTTAGACCCCCTGCGAGGAGAAATTTATGGCCTTTTTGAGATAGTTGCTTAGCTATATCCCAATTGAATGTTTTACCAGTTCCTCCTTTTAATACGGTCCCTCCATTGTCTAACATGATTTTATCCACATGGTTAAAGTATAAATCCATTTTTCTCTCTATGTCTCCAATTGTATCTAAAGGTGCTATATGGATAACTTTGAATACTGGCAACGAAATTGCACTACAGTAGTCTGGGGACTCTTCTCCAGATAACTGAATTATATCAAGATTACAAGCTTGGCTTATATCTAAGACTTCATTGATGTCTTTATTTACGAATAAGCCAACATATTTAGTGGGACCCTGTATATTCTCTCTCAATTTTTTTATTATGTCTGAAGCCTGCGATGGATCAATATATCTAGGACTAGGTTTATGAAACACAAATCCCAGATAATTAGCACCATGTTTTTGCGCGACTAGTCCAGATTCGTAGTCTCTTATTCCGCATATTTTGATATCTGTCATTAGAGACTACCGTCAACAGGATTAATCAAAGAGTTTATTTTTGCAGGGATATCTTTGCTTGTGACTAATGCTTCTCCTACTAAGATTGCATCTATATTAAATTTTGAAAGAGTCTTAATGTGTTCAGGGCTATGTATGCCGCTTTCACTGATGACGACTATGTTGCTTGGAATAGTTTGACATAAATTTATTGTGGTGTTGATGTCTGTATTGAATGTCTTTAAATCTCGGTTGTTGATACCTATGATATTTGGGGATAATTGTAATGCTATATCAAGTTCAGATTTATCGTGAACTTCTACAATTACATCCATGCCAAGTTTGGTGGCCAGCGAGTGCAATGAATCTAATTCTTCTGCCGTGAGTATGGATACTATTAAAAGAATGCAATCAGCATTGTTGGCTTTAGATTCATAAACTTGATATTCATCTAGTATGAAATCTTTGCGTAACACTGGTATAGATTGAATTGTGGAGCACTGTTTTATTTCGTATAGGTGATCTAATTCGCCTTGGAATCTAGGGTCAGTTAGTATTGAAATTGCAGAAGCTCCGTTCGTAGCATAGGTCAGTGCCAAGTCAGTGTGATTGAAATCAGGACATAATAACCCTTTTGATGGTGAAGCTTTTTTGATTTCTGCTAGTAATTTGATATTACTTGTGCGTGACAAAGCTTTTGTCATACTAATAGGAGGTAGACATTGACTGATACGTTCCTCTAGTACGTTTAATGGAGTATGTTTTTTTTGCTCACAGATCTCTAGTAATTTTGCATCAACTATTTGATCTAATATGGTTTTTGAATCATTTTTAGGCATATGTTATCTCAACCATCATAAGGATAATGATAATTCCTTCAATTCGGTCAGTTTCGAATCAGCTTCACCAGAATCAATGGTTTTTTTTGCTAGTTCAATCCCTTCCTCTAATGTTGTTACTAAATCACACATCTGTGCAATAACTCCACAATTAAGAAGTATCGTGTCTCTGTGTGGAGAACTATTACCCTTAAGAACATCTTTTATTATGGACGCATTATAAGATTTGTCCTGACCTTTTATTTCGCTAAGTGGAATCGGATTCATGTTAATATCATTCGCAGTGAACTGGGAATGAGTGATATTTGTATTGTTGACATTCCACATGTGATTTATCCCATCTAAAGTCAATTCGTCTACGCCGCCATCATTCGATTCGCAATGTACAACAATGGCCTTTCTTACCCCCATTTTTTGTAAGGATTCAGCCATTTGTTGTCCCATATCATAATTGGAAACTCCTAATATTTGGTGGGTCGCTTTTGCGGGGTTGGTCAAAGGTCCTAGAATATTGAAAATGGTTGGGATTCCGAGTTCTCTTCTGACAGGTCCAGCATATTTCATTGCTGGATGGAACATAGGAGCGAACATGAATCCAGCTCCGACGGATTCAATGCATGAAGCTACTTGTTCTGGTGAAAGTTCTATGTTTATGCCAAGACCTTCAAGTACATCAGCACTACCACAAGTTCCGGAGGCGGCTCTGTTGCCATGTTTCGCAATTTTTAAACCCATAGCTGCTGCTACAAATATACATGCAGTTGATATATTAAAAAGGTTTTGACCATCTCCTCCTGTTCCGCAGGTGTCAACAAGATCATAATCTAAAGTAATTTGATTTGATTTTTCTCGCATAATCGTAGCCATTCCTGCAATTTCGTCGGATGTAGCACCTTTCATTTGAAGAGATGTTAGAAATGCTGAAAGTTGAACTTCGCTCACTTCTCCGGTCATAATCTTAGTCATTACTTCAGTTGACTCGTTGAAATCTAGTGATTCAAGGGACATAAGTTTATTTATAGCTTCTGTAATCATAAAACCCCAATCCATGTAGGTATAGCTCCCATTATACAGAAATCATCGGGCTTATAGGTCTGAAGATATCAAATGGTTATGTGATCACTAATTAGAGTTTTATTCCTCTATTTCGAATACGGACTTCACTTGGGGTCTTTGTTTACGTTTATGGTTGGGGTTAGGCATATCGGTGAGGTTGGTTTTGAGTTTCTTGATATCTGGCGTGCTAACTTCATCGCCGTTAATGATTAATCCCATTACCCCTACTTTTCTCAAGGCTTCCAATTCACTTGCTGTAGGAGACTGGTTAATAGATAACAGACAATATTTGTCAGTACTCCTGGTTATCGAACCAATTTCACTTAATTTCTTGAGGGAAATTGAACTTAGGTCCTTAGGATTAATTATGTATCCGTCTACGGGTAGAGTATTAAGTATCATGAGTTGATTCCAGTCGGACTCAACTGGTACGGATAAAAACACTGATATATCGTCGTTCGCTATAGCTGATACTTCGGCGCTTAGATCGCAGTGAATACTGTCGCATCCAATTTCCACTAATGATGAAACCGAATCTTCAGAATCTGTTCCACTGCACATCCAAGGAATGGCAATGTCTTTTACCAGGTTATTGTCTGGTTTCTCTGAAAAGATAATGGCATCGACATTATTACACAAGGTTGAAAGCTTCTGCTTTGTAGGTTTGTTAAGGGACGCAAACAATCCTAGACCAGGAGCTTTTTCAGAGCGGTCTGCCCCAAAGCCTAACGGGGTTGGGGCAGCACTATGTATTTTCTCTAGAAAATCTGAAATTTTACTCATTTTATTTTATATAACTCACTTAAGGATTAAATAGGATTCCAGGTTCGTTTACCATCCACAGTCTTTACTTTACCGAATACTAAGCCAGGAGGGAAGTGTCCGGCACACACTATCATATCTTCTGCTTCAGCTTTTTCTAGTATTTCTAATCTGTTTTTTGCGCTTGATGCTTTGTCTACATCGACTCCCGCGCACCATTCTGGATGAGCTACCTGTGCTACGGAATGGAGAACATCTCCAACGATTACTCCTTTTTCGCCACCTGAATTGATATAAACTACACGATGGCCAGGGGTATGGCCTGGAGCAGGTTGTGTTGTGATCTCATCGTTAATAACGTATTCGCCTTCTACGATTTCTTGTAGTCTTAGTCTCCTGAGAGGCATCACTTGTCTCTGTATATATTCTAATCCTTCTAAACGCTCAGGCTCAGTGAAATAATCATAGTCTTCTTTGGGCACAAGATACCTTGCTCGACGGAATGAAGGGGCTGGCATGCCTCCTTGGTATCTGAGGTTCCATCCAACATGATCTGCATGTAGGTGAGTGTGTATCACAAAATTGACTTGGTCTGAAGGGGATACATTGGTGTGATTATCCCCGATGTCAGGGGGAGCTAGAACTGGTCTGATAGCGTTGTACAGGTCTCCAGTCAAATTTCCTCTGTCAGGATGCGGCCCGGGCCCCATACCTGTATCCACCATCATAAGCTGGTCCATTGATTTGACAACGAATGCTGTGTAATACAATTGGAGTTGTCCGTTTTCCAATGCATCCTGATGCCCATCCCATTCTGATTCACTTACTTCTGGGAACATCGCGGTAGTTGGTCGTGGTGGTGGTACCATGTCCAGTACGCATGTGACTTCTACATTACCTATGTTGATCGATTCAGCCATTTTCTCTCCTTCACCTACGGTTTATTTAAACTAATCTTTTAGCGTTAAATTATCAGATTTTACTAACTTTTTCTACTTGGTAAATTATAATCACTAGTTTAGAAAGTGATCAGAGAAGACAGTTTTGTATTAGTGAGTGCCTCTCTTCCTTGTAGAAAGAGCAATTCAACGATGGTGCAAACTTCAATATTAGTTGCTCCGCTTTGTTCAACTAAACTGATGGCAGCTTTGACAGTTCCTCCTGTTGCTAGTACATCATCTATAATTAACACCTTTGAATCAGGTTTAATAGCGTCCTCATGTATCTCGATTATTTCAGATCCATATTCTAGTTCGTATTGTGCTTGCAAAGTTTTTCTAGGTAATTTACCTGCTTTACGAATCGGGACAAATGACGTTGATAGCTCGATGGCCAAAGGGCATGCGAATATGAATCCACGTGACTCAATCCCTGCGATGACATCGAATTCGGAATTTCTATACAAGCCAGCAAGTTTAGTTATGCATTGGGTAAAGGCTTCAGGGTTTTGAAGGAGTGGAGTAATATCTTTAAATAGGATGCCTGGTTTGGGATAGTCAGGGACATCGGTGATGTAGTCGGAAAGGTTTAAAGGCATAATTTATGCTCCGTGAATTCAGCAAAATGTTTTGTGGTCGAAAGAGAGTTTATTGATAATAGATTTGCGCGTCAATAGGCCTCATTTATATGTTACTTTTATGGTGCTTTGGATTGACACTGAATACTTGAGTCATATATAATCTGCGCAACAAGAAGACCATTTATGATAGCCCCGAATTAACGGGGCTATTTTATAGTGGTTTTCTAGGTGCGCGGGCCCCTGTGGCGCAATGGTAGCGCAGCCGATTTGTAATCGGCAGGTTTGGGGTTCGAATCCCCACTGGGGCTCCATGTAATGGAGCGGTGGGAGAGTGGTTAAATCCACCAGACTGTAAATCTGGCGTCCGGAAGGACTACGTTGGTTCGAATCCAACCCGCTCCACCATTACAAGGGTTTGTCTAGGCAAGCCCAGGTAGCTCAGTGGTAGAGCGCGTTCTTGGTAAGAACGAGGTCGGCGGTTCAATCCCGCCTCTGGGCTCCACGAAAATAAAATTTAAAAAAAGAAGATTGAGGTAAGGAAACCAACATGGCAGCAGAAAAATTTGACAGGTCTAAACCACACGTAAATGTAGGGACTATTGGTCACGTCGACCACGGAAAAACGACTCTTACAGCGGCTATCACAAGGTCATTGGCAGAGCGAGGCGGAGCAGAATTCAAAGGAATGGATCAAATAGATAACGCTCCAGAGGAAAAAGCTCGAGGTGTAACTATTGCTATAGCGCACGTTGAGTATGAAACTGATAACAGGCATTACGCTCACGTTGACTGTCCTGGTCACGCAGACTATATAAAAAATATGATTACTGGTGCAGCTCAGATGGACGGAGCGATTTTGGTGGTTAGTGCCCCTGATGGCCCTATGCCTCAAACCAGAGAACACATACTGTTGGCGAGACAAGTGGAAGTTCCAAAAATTTTAGTTGCGCTGAATAAATGCGACATGATGGATGACGAAGAATTATTGGAACTAGTTGAAATGGAAGTTAGAGAACTTCTCACAACTTATGAATTTCCTGGAGATGACACCCCAATCATTAGGGTTAGCGGACTAAAGGCACTAGAAGGTGACCCAGACGCGATGGCAGAAGTCCAAAAACTAGTAGATACGATGGATGATTTCATCCCGCAGCCAACCCGATTGGTTGACGAGCCTTTCTTGATGCCTATTGAAGACGTTTTCGGTATCAAAGGTCGAGGTACTGTTGTTACAGGTCGAGTTGAAAGGGGAACATTAAATCAAGGAGCTGAAGTAGAAATTGTAAGATTTGGTGATACTCTTAGATCTACTGCTACTGGTTTAGAAATGTTTCATAAGTATTTAGATAGTACTGAGGCAGGTGACGCTGTTGGTATATTACTTAGAGGCGTGGATAGAGAAGAAGTGGAGCGAGGCCAGGTTGTGGTAGCTCCGGGTTCTATGAAGCCTTACACTAAGGCTGAGGCTGAGGTGTACATCTTAAGTAGAGAAGAAGGTGGTAGACATACCCCATTCTTCGATGGTTATAAACCACAGTTTTATATTAGAACAAGTGATATAACTGGATCTATTAAGCTGCCAGATGGTGTTGAAATGATTATGCCTGGTGACAATGTAACGATGGCTATTGAATTGATAACCCCGGTTGCTATTGAAGAGGGTTTGAGATTCGCAATAAGAGAAGGCGGTAGGACCGTTGGTGCTGGTGTCTTCACAAAATTAATTGAGTGATAAAAAATGGCTAAAAGTGGAGTAAGAGACGTAGTGACTATGCAATGCACTGAGTGTGGAGAGCGTAATTACACTACAGCAAAAAACAAGAGAAATGATACTCAGAGAATAGAACTGAAAAAGTTCTGTCCGAGTCCGAAATGTAGAGCACATGTTCTTCATAGGGAGACTAGATAGGGTAATGGTTTCGTCAGGCTCAAGAAGAGCAGTAAGACCACAAGCCGTTAATCGAACAGGTCCCATAGCTTTCTTAAGAGAAACAATGTCGGAACTTAGGAAGTCGGTGTGGCCTAGTAAAGAAGAAACTATCCGGTTGACTATAGTCGTATTGGTTCTAGCAGTTATAATGGGGTTTTATTTGGGTGGTTTGGACAGGGTTCTTGCTGCAACTTTTGGTAAATACGTACTCTAAGCTTCAAATTATATAGGACAATTAACTTAATATGACTATATCTAACAACAATCAGGACGTGTCTGTAGATGGACCAAAATGGTACATCGTGCATACTTATTCTGGACAAGAAGATATTGTAGAAAGAAATCTCAAATTACGCATCCAAAGCTTAGGAATGCACGAAAAAATTATGGATGTGGTGGTTCCTACTGAAGAAGAAGTAGTTTTCAAAGATGGTCAGCGTACGCCTGAGAGGAAAAAATTATTTCCAGGTTATATATTAGTGCAAATGACCATGGATGACGATAGTTGGTATATCGTGAGAAATACTCCTGGAGTTACAGGATTCGTATCATCAGAGGATGGCAATGATAGACGATCGAAGCCGACACCTTTAGAAGATAGTCAGGTTGACGAGATATTTAAGCAAGTGGATTCAACGCCTAGCAAAGTCAAAATTGGCTTTCAGAATGGCGATGTGGTTCGCATAACTGAAGGCCCATTTGTGGACTTTATTGGCGCTATTAATGATGTTGATGAAAGTAAAGGTAAAGTACGAGTATTGGTTTCATTTTTTGGAAGAGAAACTCCCGTAGAACTTGACTTTTTACAAGTTGAACGGGCATAGGTAGATTAGGAGAGTAAAGTGGCAAAGAAAGTCCTTGCAATAATAAAACTTCAATTGGAAGCTGGGAAAGCTAGCCCAGCACCCCCGGTAGGCCCGGCATTAGGTCAGCATGGTGTTAATATCATGGAGTTTGTAAAAGAATATAATGCTAGGACAAGTAACGTTACAGGGACGATAGTACCTGTTCACCTCACAGTTTATGAAGATAGATCTTTTACTTTTGTAACTAAAACGGCTCCTGCCTCTGAATTGCTAAGAAAAGCTGCAGGGATTCCGAAAGGTTCTAGTGATGTACGGCAAGGCGCAATAGGCTCAGTGTCCAAGGCATCTCTTCAGTCGATTGCTGAGACAAAATTAGAAGATCTGAATGCTTCATCAGTTGAAGAAGCTATGGCAATTATTGAAGGTACAGCTCGTAGTATGGGGATAATAGTAGAAGGATAGAGAGTATAAGATGGTTAAATTAAGTAAAAGAATGTCAGCTGCTGCTGACCGAATAGATAGGGATAAACTACATTCCCCAGATGAAGCACTAACTATATTGAAGGAAATGTCAAAGGTAAAATTTGATGAGACTGTTGAGCTTCACATAAAAACAAATGCCGATACAAGACATGCAGATCAAATGGTTCGAGGTGTAACTGTATTGCCAAATGGTCTAGGTAAACAAGTTAGAGTTTTGGTTTTTACTAGGGCTGAAGGAGTTGAGATTGCAAAGCAATCTGGCGCTGATTTTGTTGGTGAAGATGATTTGATAAGTGATATAGAAGGTGGATGGCTTGAATTCGATGTAGGATTAGCAACGCCAGATGTTATGCCTAAAATATCCAAATTAGGTCCTGTTCTCGGAAGGAGAGGGCTGATGCCTAATCCTAGGAATGGTACTTTAGTACAAGCTAGGGATTTACCAAGGGCAATAGAAGAAGCACGTCAGGGCAGAGTTGAATTTAGAACAGATCGCACCTCAATCATACACAATCCCATTGGCAAAATTAGTTTTGAAGTTGAACAACTCATGGAAAACTTGACTGTGCTCATTGACTCTATTAACAGAGAGAAACCAACTGAAATTAAAGGCACGTTTTTTAAAACTGCCTTCTTGACTTCTACTATGGGTCCTAGTGTACAATTGGATGTCCAACAGCTCCTGGCTATGAAGGTTGAATAAGAAATAATAAGTTAACAACAAAATAACGAACGCTTAAGACAGTAGGTTTGTAATGCTTAGCCCCTACCGAGGCGTGTGGTAATCCACACAGTCGACCTGTCTTAAGAGACAGGTTTTTTTGTTGTCGGAGGTTAAATTGCCAACGGAAAGAAAAATTAATCAAGTGGAGAGCATCAAAGAAAAATTGCAGAACTGCACGATTGCGGTAACTGCTGATTATTCGAATATAGATGTTAATGCCATGACCGACCTCAGAAAATCCATGAGGAGTGAAGGCATAGAATTTCTAATAGTTAAGAAAACACTGTTAGAGTTAGCTGCTGATTCAGCGGGAAAAAGTAATGTCCACGATATAATACAAGGTCCCACAGGGGTAGCATTTGGCTATGATGACCCTACAATTGTAGCTAAAGCATTAGCTTCTTACGTTGAGAGGACGGGTTCTCCTCTAAATATTTATGGGGCAGTAGTAGGAGATACCGAAACTTACACAAAGAAAGATGTCGAATCCATGGCTAAATTGCCTCCTAAACCAGATTTGATTGCGAAGATAATGGGTCAATTGCAATCGCCTCTCTATCAACTCGCAGGAGCGCTGAATAGTCCTTTATATAGCTTGGGTGGAATTTTACAATCTAGAATTTCTCAGATGGAAAATTCCGGTAGTGCTTAAAAATAAAAATAAATAATGTAATAGGAGAACAAATGGTTACTACAGATGAAATATTAGACGCAATATCCGAAATGAATGTAATGCAGGTACAAGAACTAGTCAAAGGGTTAGAAGACAAGTTTGGTATCACTGCAGCTGCTCCTGTGGCAGTTGCTGCTGCAGCTCCAGCTGGTGATGCAGGTGCAGGCGCTGACGCTGGAGGCGGAGAAGAGAAGACAGACTTTGAAGTAACTCTATCAGCTATTGGTGATAACAAAATTAATGTTATTAAAGCTGTGAGAGAAGTCACTGCTTTGGGATTAAGAGAAGCAAAAGAATTGGTTGAATCCGCGCCAGCAAGAGTTAAAGAAGGTGCTAACAAAGAGGAAGCTGATACTATTAAGGCAAAACTAGAAGAAGCAGGTGCTACAGTAGAAGTAGCATAACTTTTTAGCCTAACGAGATCTGGAGGGTATATGATAATTGTTACTGTAATGTATGATCCTGAAGAATCTGATGGATTTGATATGGCGTACTATATTGGTACCCATATGCCTATGGTAAGTGAAAGAATGCAAGAATTTGGGATTCAAAAGTATGAGGTGGCAAAGGGTATATCAGATGCAAATCCCGCCGAACCCCCTCTATATAATGTTATAACCCAATTGTATTTTGAAGATGTTGACCAAGTACATGAAGGATTCAAGCAACATGGCCGAGAGATCTTGGGAGATATTATCAATTTCACTAACGTTAAACCCAAATTTCAGATCAGTGAAGTTGAGTCATTATGGTTGACGGATGGTTACGTACACACCCATGATCATTAAACTCTGAAAGTTACCTCTCTAAAAGATTCTGAGGATATTAGGCCGGAGCTGGCGTCGCTAGCCCGGTCTTTTATTTGGGAAGCAAAATCTTGGTTGTCCTGCCCGTATATTTGGGTTTTGTGGCACTGCAAAGCCGTGATCTTAGTATCCACAAAATTGCCTATATCAATAAAAATGTTAGGGTTTTCTGTTCCCCAAAACCAAATAGCTCTAGTGTTATGGGGTTCCAAAGATTCCTTTTCCCACAGTTCTTGGTAATGTAAATGATCTCTTCCATAAGGGTAAACAGAATCTAGGGTGACCTGACCTGTTATCCGGTTGTCTCTATGCCAGGGCAGGAATTTTCTGTATGGTTCGCTTGTGATGACTAGATCTGGTTGTTCTTTACGGATCTGACGGACTATGAGTTTTCTGAATTCATCTATGTCTTCTAGTTCACCATCAATTAATTCTAGGAAAGTCATACTGTGTATACCGAGGATTTTGGCAGATTCTTTTTGCTCGGAGCACCTTAGTTCTTTAAGATGAGATACTTCTACATCTGGCTTATTAGTCGTTTTTGAGCCATCAGTACATATAACAGCGTGTATAGTTTTCCCTGATTCGATAAAACTCCGGATAGTCCCACCAGCCCATAAATCACAATCATACGGATGAGGAGAAATAATTAAAAGTTTGTTATATTCAGACAAATTTGGTTGAGTCATACTGATCCTTTACTTACGTCGGATTTGCATTGTAGAGAGTAATATACTCTGCTACAATCCCGAGGCTGTTTCAACATAATATATCCTATTTACAGCGTAGTTGGTACATAGTACCTATGGTGATTTGATGATTTTCCAAAAATTCAAATTTGACATGTTAGATGAACTATTGGAGGCAGTAGCTCCTTCAGACAATCAGAAACAACTGATGATAAGAGAACAGTTATTGCAACCTGGATTGAATCCAGAAAGTAATTGCATATTGTTACAAAATGACGAAAACACAGATTTGCTAGGGTGTGTTTTGATGTCTCGTGAAGATTTGATAGGGAGAGTAATATTAGACTTCTGGATTGTCCCAGGCAATCAAGGCGATGACTATAAGAAAGATATAGTCAAAATGATGCTTAAGGGCGCTATAAAGAATATGGATGTTCGCTCAGGGACAGTGGTTCATTCCTGCTTAACTGATCTTAATTATGGATCTGTTTTTGAACAATTGGGATTTAGTTTGAATAGGACTTATTGGAAAATGTATCGAGTTACAGGAAACCCTTTAAATTTGACTCTTTCTGAAGGGTTGCATGTTAGCGAAGGGACAGAGAGTATGATCCCCATGTTGACTAATTTGCAAAATTCCAGTTTCACGGGTAGTTGGGGCTTTTGCCCAAATACGCCAGAACAGATTACTTATAAGCTATATGGATCTAATACAAACTTTGAAAATGTTATATTTTTATCTAATGACACGGAAGCTATTGGATATTGTTGGACGTACAAATATGAGATAAACAATGTAATTACCGGTGCGATTTCTATGATTGGAGTTAGCCCTAATTATAGAGGGAAAGGTATGTCAAAAGGCTTGCTTAACCATGGATTGAATAAACTCGTAGCACAGGGTTGTGAAGGTGTGTTTCTTGAAGTCGATTCCAATAATAAACCTGCGATAAACATTTATGAGGCTGCAGGCTTCTTAAAAACTCAGGAAATGTACTGGTATGAATTATCCATCAAGAATTAGTGCTTTTTGATTCTCCAATTCTTGCGCTAAGGTCATCAGCTAGTAACCCTCCAGAAATAATTACTTGCATGGCGTCTTCTACGGTTAGTTCTGTATATATTATTTCGTCTTCCGGAACAATAAGCAGATATCCAGAAGATGGGAGTGGAGTAGTTGGCACATATACTGCCGAAGAAGGTTTTTCGTCGATTATGCCTAGATCTGCTGTAAGCAAGCCTAATACTTTAGTTCCAGGTCTTGGAAAGTCAATAAGCACAACTGAATGATAGTTGGGGTCATGTGAATTTGAGACGACTTGTATGGCACTTCTCGCTGAGCTATATAGGCTTTTAATTCCGGGTATTTTTTCTATCGTATCGTGTAATTTTTTCATTACCCGATCCCCGAGAATATTTTTTGCTAAAAGGCCCGTGATATAAACGATTATTATCAAAGTTATAAGGCCTATACCGGGTATATTTGGAGTTTCATATATTAAATTGAGTAGTTCTTTGACTCCTGGGTCGATAAGATCAAATAGAAACTTTAATATAACAAGTGTAAACCCAATAGGTATTAAAGCTAATAAGCCCGATCCTATGGTGGATCGGATATGTGCCAAAAGTTTTTTCATTATGTATTCCTGATAGGTTTTACTACAAGCATATCATTGTAGACCTTATATATATTATCGGCTAAGCTACTCCAACTCATCGATTTGGCTCGTTCTCTTGCCTTTGCTCCCATAGTGGTTTGTAAATTAGGGTTTTGCATTATCATTTCCACAGAGTTAGCGAAGGTTTCAGGGCATCTCCAGGATTTGAGGTATCCTGTGCTACCATGCTTGATAATCGTAGGTAATCCGCCAACCCTAGCGGCTATTACAGGAGTACCACAAGCCATTGCCTCTAAGGCGACTAGACCGAAGCTCTCATATTGTGATGGGACAACACATACATCAGCAGCGTTGTAGTACAAAGGAAGCAATTCGTGGGCGATTCTTCCTTCAAATCGTACAACATTGGATAACTGCAAAGTGTCTATCAGTGAGTCTAGATGCTGTGTTCTATATTTTATATCAGAGTCTCCGCCGGCAATTAATACTTTGAGTGGTTTAGGTGAATTGATATGTGAGGTGCTATTAATTAACAGATCTATTCCTTTTAGGGATTCGAGTCTGCCTACGCACAAGATCACATTATGATCGGTTAGCCCAAGTTGTTTTAGAGACTCTTTTTGATCCATTGGTTTGAACTTTGCCAAATCTACTCCGCATGGCAAAGTTGTTACATCATCTGGATTGCCTCCATAGAAATTCACTATTGCGTCTTTTTCGTTTTGACTAAAAGCAATAATGTGTTGAGAACTTTGTATCAGTGATTCTTCTGCTTGTATACGTTCGATTGGTTCAGTGCTTCCCATTCCTGACTGCATTTTTAGTTTTGCAAGTGTGTGAAATGTTGTTATATGTGCTACATCTAGGTGCTTTGCTATCTCGTGACCGATGGAGGAAGATAGCCAATAGTGTGAATGGACAATTTGATATTTGGCTTGATGTGAATCTATGTATCCTAAAAGTTGCTTCGTAAATTCTGGTGCACTGCTTATTAATGCTGATGGTTCTTGTTCACTACTTCCGTCAGCTAAATGGATCACCCGAGTTGAAGAGTTTAATTCCTCTATATGGTTATGCACGCTATGTGAACGGGTAAAAATATCTATTTCTAAACCTATAGTATTTAATGCTTGGGCTAATGCAGATACATACACATTCATTCCGCCAGATTTTCCTTCACCTGGGGCATTCAGGGGACAGGTATGGTAGCAAATAAATGCAACACGTTGAATCATCTGGTCACCTTGATAGTGAAAACCATGTTATCTATTCCACCCAATCTGTATTTGTATTGTTCGTCTCCTCGGAGGAAATCAAAATATTCCATGCCTTGTTCTATTGCATCCTTGATTGCGAATGAATGGAGAAGTAAACCGACGCTATAATAATCGAATTCATGATTGTTACCACTATTGTAAAGTAACCTGTGATTGTCATAGTCAAAGCATAATGAGGCAGAAACATACTGGTTACTCATTGACATCAGAAATAGCTTTAGGAATCCTTTCTCAGAGGTCATCGACGATATGTCATTGAAGAAATCTTCTTTTTCTTGAGTCATGTATTCCAATTTGTCAGTTCTGCTCATTTTCATTAGATTGCTGAAGATATCAATGTAGTTTTGTAAGTTTTCATTTTGCTCAATGATTTCAACTTTATAATTTTCTGCCGAATCTAACCTGCGTAATTTCCGGCGTAATTCATGCCTGTGTTTTTTATTTAAATTACTTAAGTATTTATCCCAAGAATCTGGTAATCGAATTCCTGGTGATACATCTTCTTGTTCGACGGTTACGGATAGGTTGTTTCTTCGAGCTATCTCTGGTAATTGTAAATAAGTCAAAGATTGCTGCTGGATAGAGTTAAGTGTGAGGGTTTCATATTTGCTTTCGATGAAACGTCCCACAATTAAATTTAAAAATTCTTCAGAATAATCCGGAGACATTATGAAGTCGTTATAATCAACTGTTTCGGTATTTCCAATTAGAGTTAGGTGGTTATCTGTGGCACACATAGGAGCAATCCCTACGATATTAGAATCAACTTCGAGATACGTTCCTTCCCAATATTTTCCTTCTGAAAAGTGTTCCCACCATAGTTCTTCCCAATTAGGATTTGTGAATATTGTATTTGTATCTGCATTTTCTAGTAATGTCTCCCATGCAGATCGTAGTTCATGTATTGATTTAAATTCTTTTAACATACCAAAATATTCACTTTAATAAGCTTAATAATAGATTACTATCAGTTTGATTTGAGTCTTTGGCAATGTAGGATGCTACAGTGGTTACTTTAGTTCCGGGTTTCTTTACTCCTCGCATTGTCATACATAGGTGTTCCGCTTCGATTTTAACTATTAATGCTTTAGGACTGAGCTTTTCTGCCAGACAATGTTTAAGCTGCTCAGTTAATCTTTCTTGAACTTGAGGTCTTTTGCATAATATATCTAAAGCTCTTGCTATCTTGCTCAACCCTACAATTTTGTTATTAGGAACATATGCAACAGACGCCATTCCAAAAAATGGGACCAGGTGGTGTTCACACATTGAGTGCATTTGGATTCCTGTTACTATTACAGGATTTTGAGTGTCTTCATGGAATAGGGGATCCAATACCATGCTTGGATTTTCATGAATTCCGGAAAATGCCTCGCTAAAGAATTCCGCTACCCTTTTGGGTGTTTCTAACAGACCTTCTCGCTCTACATCTTCTCCGATAGATTCAAGTATGGTTTTAATAGCTTGGCTGATTTTTGATTCATTATCTATAATATTAGTCCTTTAAGGAAGTGGATATAGCTTCTTCTAAAGCACTCATCTGTGGTTGGATTTCTGTTGCTCTATCTGTAATGCTGCTTATAGCTAGGTCAGGGTCTTTTAGACCCGTGCCAGTTATGACGCAGACTACTCTATCTGAGGAAAAGTCTTTGCCTTCTTTTGAAAGCTTTATTAATCCTGCAAGGGACGCGGAAGAGGCAGGTTCTCCAAATATACCTTCTTCAGAAGCTAATAATCTGTATGCTTCTAAGATTTCATCATCAGTTACTTTATCTATCATACCATTGGAATCATCTCTGGCTGTAATGGCTTTATCCCAGCTTGCAGGATTACCTATCCTGATCGCTGAGGCGATAGTTTGTGGTTGTTCGACTGGATGGCCTAATACAATTGGGGCTGCTCCAGCTGCTTGAAATCCCATCATTTTAGGTAAAAATTCATTTTTACCCATTTGTTTGTATTCTAGAAAACCTTTCCAATAAGCCGAAATATTGCCTGCATTCCCTACAGGTATGAACAGGTAATCAGGTGCATCTCCTAGTACATCTGAAACTTCAAATGCTCCAGTCTTTTGTCCTTCAATCCTAAATGGGTTAACTGAATTAACTAGGGTGACAGGATGGGATTTGACGAATTCTCTGACTAATTCTAGAGAAGCATCAAAGTTACCATCTACTATCAGAATTTTCGCACCATAAGCTATAGCTTGTGCTAGTTTGCCTAAGGCAACCTCGCCTTTAGGTATTAACACATAAGCTTGCAGGCCGCAGTAAGCGCTATATGCAGCTGCTGACGCGCTAGTATTTCCGGTGGAAGCACAAATAACTCCTACGCTTTTAGACTCAAGGGCTTTTGCAATAGCAACCACCATTCCTCTATCTTTGAAAGAACCGCTTGGGTTACATCCTTCTAGTTTGAAATATAGTTCTTTACATCCTACAAGTTCATGAAGATGTTTGGATTTAACAAGGGGTGTGCTTCCTTCCCCTAAAGTAATTAGTGGAGTAGAGTCATTGATAGGTAAGTATTCTTTATATGTCTCTAAAACGCCTGATTTCATATCAATCTTCTATTCGTATGATAGTGTTTATAGTTTGTACAACTGATAGGAGGGCAATTTGTTTCAGCGCTTGCTGAAGATCTTCTTCCGAAGATTCATATGTGGTGATAATTAATTCTGCTACTTCTGTAGATTGGGTCCCGTCTTTTTGGATCACTGACGCGATACTTATGTTCAATTCACCCAGGATGGTTGATATTTTAGCTAAAACACCAGGTTCATTGTTAACGCTAATGCGTATGTAATACTTTGTTACCAAAGCATTGATGTTCTTGATACTTGGCCCCTGGTTGAGAGATACAGATTTTACCGTTTCATTGTTAGGTTTTATATCAAGCAGATCTCCAATAATTGCACTTGTAGTTGCATTCTGTCCTGCTCCTTGTCCATGCAATACGATTTTTCCAGAAAGGTTCCCGTCTATTTCTATTGCATTATAGACTTGGTCTACTTTAGCCAACATCTGCGAAGTAGGAATTAAGGCGGGATGAACTCGGATCATTAATTGTTCGTCTGAAATTTGGCAAATTCCTAAGTGTTTTATAGCGTACCCTAGCTCATGTGCCATAGCAAAATCTTGAGGCTCGAGTTGTGTAATGCCTTCCTTGTACACATCTTCTGGATTAATATCTACACCAAATGCAAGGGTAGCTAGGATACATATCTTGTATAATGCGTCTGTGCCTTCTATGTCATTAGCTGGATCGGATTCTGCGTATCCCAAGTCTTGAGCTTCTTTTAGAGCATCTTGGAATCTAGCATTAGAAGATGCCATCTGACTAACTATGTAATTAGAAGTTCCATTAATAATTCCGCGGATGGATTTTATTTTGTTACCTGAGAGTTGGGTCCTCAAACTGGAGATCACAGGGATAGCAGCAGCTGTACTGGCTTCATATAATAGTTGGGCTCCGGAGTTTTGAGCTATTGTTCGTAATTCCTGCCCACATTTGGCTATAAGTTCTTTGTTTGCTGTAACGACAGACGTACCATTTTCTAATGCTGATTTGACAGCATCATAGGCTATACCTGTTCCACCTATCACCTCGATAATAGTATTTAGATTGCTATCGCTTAATACATCTTCCAAGGAAGTTGTTAGAATTTCTCGTGGTATAAAAGGTTCTCTGTTTTTATGAATGTCATTTACAAGGATGTGTTTGAGGTTGAAAACAGTTCCATTTACGGATTGCATATGGATAGTGTCCTGGATTAGTACTCTAGCTACACCGGTTCCTACTACGCCAAGACCTAATAGAGCAACATTGACTTCACTCGGAGAGTTTGACACGTTTATATCCTCTTAGTTGTTTGTGCGAGGTGCGGTCAGTTTTACTTGATTGGTTACCCAAGCGTATTTATCACTGTTAAAGTTGATTTTAACCCATCCATCCTCTGATCCAGTTTGAAGTTGAGTCGCTTGCCAAGTTTTGACGGCTTCCATCGCTAACTTGTATTTTACAGGGTCTTCCACCTCTTTGGACTCATCGTAAGACAGTATTTTTACTATAAATACTCCAGAATCCTGAATAATTGGATCACTGATGGTTCCTATGTTGGGGGCTTCTCCTTCTGATGGATATAAGAAATCATTAAATTCAGGGAATGCTTTTTCTGGAACCCATCCAAAATATCCATCAGATTGGTTAAGTTCTGCTGCAATGGTTTCGAAACCTTCAGCTTCTACGCGGCCCCTTAATTCTTCGGGGGGAGTCCCACTATATCTGTCTAATACTATCAAAGCGATTTCAGTTTGTGCCTGAGGTGATTCTATTGTTGCAAAGAAGCTCAATGTTAGTTTGCGCTCTCTAAGAACTTCTCCCAGTATGGATTCGTATTCACTTTTCGTGAGGTTAGTAGCAGTTAAGAATGAGCTATAGTTGGATTGGAATTCTTGTTCTAACTGGTTCGAACCAGTTTCTTGACCAGGTTGAACTTCTGGGTAAAATTGTTTTTTGAGTTCTTCTTCGATTTCAGATTCAGATATCGATATTCCAAGTCCTGGTGCTGCTTGTTTTAAAATTTCTACATGAATTAGCTTTTGTAGGAATTCAAAAGGGGTACTGCTCAGGTCTAGCATATAGTCTTCTTGATAACGGTTAAGACCTTGTAGAACACGAATCCTTTGAACAAGGTCCCCCATCGTGAAGGTTACTCCTCGGACTTCTCCTGCGACAACTCTTGGGGGAGTGTAGAATTCCCTATAGTAGCCTATGAGAACTATTAGAATAATAATTCCTATTAAGCTTCCGCCAATAATATAGGCAAATTTCTGCTTCCGTAGCTCTTCAGCTAAGCGATCTCTGGGGCTTGAAGCATCAGATTCAGTATTGGATCTGTTCCTGGTTCTACTATTATTTTCGTTTTGTTGCACCATATTTATCAGCCATCATAAAATGATTTGTTAGTCTTTATCTAGATAGTTAGGATGACTATCTTTGGCTGGTAAATCTGTATGATTGTCCGGGTATATAGGGTATCAAAGCTAAGAGCCGAGCTCTCTTGACCGCAGTTGATAGCATCCTTTGACATTTGGCGCACACACCAGTTTTCCTAGGAGGTTCTATTTTTGCTCTTTCGGAAATGTATCTTCGTAGTTTCTCCACGTCTTTGTAGTCAATGAATTGAGCTTTCTCCACGCAGAAACCGCAAATACGTCTTCTAGGAAAGTATCGACCTCTAGGTCCTCTAGGGCCTCCGGTGTTTCGATTTTGTGGTCGGTAATCATTATTTCTAGTATTGGTATCCGGCCTGGTGGTTGGTGTGGTTTGGTTAGTCATAAAGTTCTCCTATTTCGATACTTTCTTTAGAAAGGAAGGTCATCTTCGTCATATTCAGTGTTGTCCATGGGAGGGGAGTTGTTGAAGTCAGCATTAGGGGCTCCTCCTGAATCTGCCATCCCGTCACCTTGTCTACTATTAAGGAAGTGCACGTTTTCTGCTTGCACGTCCAATGATACTCGTGTTTGGCCATCTTGAGTTTGGTAAGTCCGGCTAGACAATCTGCCTTCCACGTACACTTGGCGTCCTCTTGCAAGGTATTGGTTGCAAATTTCAGATAGTCTTCCCCAGGCATTAACGTTGAACCATTCTGTTTCTTCTCTGGTTTCCCCATTAGCTGTAGTGTATCTGTAAGTACTTGCTACAGAGAAAGAAGTGACGCTAGCTCCATTTGGGGTGTAACGCATCTCTGGATCTCTGCCTAAATTGCCAATTAATATTACTTTATGCATTTCTGTAGCTACTCTTCTTCAGTTGTTTCTTCAGCAGCAGGAGCTTCAGTTGTTTCTTCAGCA
>CEQO01051839.1_pt1 | contig 31810 bp, 23 predicted proteins | sample 531101 | NCBI WGS metagenome assembly CEQO01 (sample SAMEA2621272, study PRJEB7988) | marine metagenome | isolation source: saline water (ENVO:00002010), including
TTATTTCTTTTAATTGGGTGTTTGAGGAACAAAATCTTGTTCCAGGCGTTATTGCCGCACCAATATTTGCACCAAAATGAATCCAATTTGATACTTTTTTAATGAAATTAGGTCTTTTATTTAAGAAAGATTGAATACCATACGCACCTAATTCATGAGCACTAGTAGCGACAAAAATAACATCTCTAGCAACTTTGTTTGAGATAATATGTTGCATTACTTCAAGCCAACAAGCGATACCTCCTCCACGTTCAGATGCACAATTCCACCATCCACTTCTTGGAGTCATTACTACTATCGGTTTCAGATTGTTATTGAGTCCCTTTATTTCGGTGACAATATTATATGATTCGGATTGTTCAAAATTTGCGTGTACTATCATTTGTACACTTTTACGAGAATAAATTACTTGTTCAATTTGTTCTTTTGATTCACTTGAAACTTGTAATACAGGAACACCAAAATTTTGTCCAAAATCAGGCGTGTTAATAGCCATTAACCCAGGTGTTTCTCCAATAGTTAGAACAATTACTGCCTTATATTTTCCTGACTGTCTTGCGTCAAGTAAATCTTCAGAGTAATCAATATTCCCATGATTCATTTCGAAAACTGCTATATCAACATTATCTCCATATAATCCAATAGTTCCTTTAATACCGCTTTCGTCGGTATATTGACAGTCAAACATAGGTAAACCGTCAATTATTGAATTATTGACTTTGATATGTGAAGTAATTGGGTTTACTCGGTGCAGGGGGAATGTTTCTTTCGTTGCTGAAAGACCGATCGAGTTAATTTTGTCCACTAACCAATTTGCAGATATATGATCTGTAATTGTTCCTGTTCTGTGATAACCTTGAGAATCATACTCTTGTATGATTGAAGAAATTCGTTGAGATTGCATGATTTAACAGCAATTTTTTTCAATAGTATTTTTTGTTGTAATACTTACTGTTTCTGGGCAACATTCTATATCTAAAGTTGTAGATGGGTTTGCATTTAATACGAGATTGATTTTCTTATTATTTTTTACAACACCTGTATCTGGTGAATAGGAAGCAACAGGAACTGCATCAGGGTAATAACCTTCTGGGTATGTAGAACATACGGCCGTATATCCTTTAGTTCTTTGAAGCACCTGTCCCTCATATGATCTAGAAATCATAAATTCCAATGCTTCTTCAACGCTTTCAAATGGCTTTGAACACTTTGTGTAATTCCACTCGCTCATAATTTACTCCTGAATTATATTCGTGATACTACCATACATTAATATTAATATAAATAAAATCACACATAATAATATGTTAAGAGAGTTTAAGGTTCATGATAATGGACCGGGGGACGAGGCTCGAACTCGCAACATTCACCTTGGAAGGGTGACGCACTACCAATTGTGCTACCCCCGGATTGGAGTTATACATTACCATATAATGCTGTTTTTTTTCAAATTTCAATTTAATCTATTTATTCAAACTAATTCTGATATTCAATATTCAATTCAAATGGGTTATCATAGATGCGATATTCAGATAGAGAGGTGATTATGGCTATTATTAATAGTGTGTTGGGACCCCTGGATACAGCAAATTTAGGCTTTACATTATCCCACGAACATATTTTAACTACATCTGCTGGTATACAACAGGTATTTCCAGAATTAATTCAGAGAGAGCGTTTAGTTGAAAGAGCAGTTGAAACTTTCACTAAAATTAAATCTGAAGGTGTAGACACTATAGTTGACGTGAGTACCCTTGATCTTGGACGAGATATAAGGTTAATTGAAGAAGTATCTAAGAGATCTGGTGTTAATGTAATCTGCGCAACAGGAACATGGCGAGATATACCTAGAGTTTTTTGGACAGCTTCTCCCGATATAATTGCAGATTTATATATTCGTGAAATTGAAGTAGGTATCGAAGGCACAGGTATTAAACCAGGAATTATAAAAGTTGCTAATGATATGGGAGGGGTAACTCCAGAAGGAGAAATAATATTAAGAGCAGCTTCACGCGCAAGCAAAGCTACAAAAACTCCTATTTCTACACATACATGGGCTCCTGAACGCGTAGGCGAGCAACAAATTTCTATCTTTGAAGATGAAGGTGTCGATCCAAATACCGTTTATGTCGGACACAGTAATGACTCAACTGATATTAATTATCTTAGAGGATTACTATCCAAAGGTGTCTGGTTAGGATTAGATAGATTACCAGGTGGACATCACCCAGGAACCCCTGAATGGGAACAAAGAGCAGTCATTACAAAAGAACTTATTGACGAAGGATTTGATAATCGAATTATGCTAGGTCATGATTGGTCAGTTGATTCATTCGTTAATTCTGAGGAAATGAGAGTGATGAGACATGAAAGAAATCCAGATGGATATTTGTTTATTAAAAACAAGTTCATACCAAGACTCAAAGAATTAGGTGTTTCTGATCAATCAATTAATCAAATGATGATTGAAAACCCTAAAACATTTTTTTCAATAAATCACTAGAGGAGGATGAATGGAGGACTTACTAAAAGGGTTGCGTGTGTTGGATTCAACAACTATGGTTGCCATGCCAACTGCTACACACATTTTAGCTGATATGGGTGCTGAAGTTATCAAGATAGAAAATCATACTGCACCACGTTCAGAAGGTGGTGGTATTTTTCCAGATAACAAACCTGGAAATAATTTTTGGAATAGAGATGGTTTATTTCATACCTTACAAAGAAGCAAATTAGATATTACTCTTAATTTAAGAACTGATGAGGGACAAGATGCTTTTAAAGATTTAGCATCATTGAGCGATGTTATTATCGAAAATAATCGAGCAGGAAGCATGGGAAGACTGGGATTAGATTATGAAGAAATCAGAAAAATAAAACCTGACATAATCTATATATCAAATACTGGATTTGGATATACTGGTCCATGGAGACAATACGCTGGCATTGGCAGAATGTTTGAACTTACCTGTGGATTAAGTCAATTTACTGGTTACACAGACGAAGGGCCTAGAAGAGTAGGGGCTGCTTTCTATGATGTTCCAGTTGGTTGGACAGCAGTGTTTGCTATTATGTCTGCATTACTTCATAGACAGCAAACTGGAGAAGGTCAATGGATAGACTTTGCTATGTATCAAATTGGAGTATCGACAATTGGTGATAAAATTCTTGATTTTGTTGCCAATAAAAGAAACGGACAAGTTATGGGTAATGCACATGAATATTATGCTCCACATAACGTATATCCTACAAAAGGCCAAGATCGATGGATCGCAATAGGTACAGAAAATGACTCCCAATGGCATGCTCTTTGTGATGTGATGGGGAATCCTGATTGGTGCTTGCAAAATGAATATTCCGATTCATTTTCAAGGCATAAAAATAGAGAATCTCTGGATTCTCTAGTTTCTGACTGGACTTCTTCTCAAGACAATAATGAATTGTCCGATATTCTACAATCTAGAGGTATTCCTGCTGGACCTGTTATGAATAGTAAGGATCTTCTACTTGATCAACATATGAATGATCGTGGTTTTTATGAACAGATAACACATAATTCTGCAGATAACATAGGAAAACAAATCTATTCTGGACGTGCCTGGAAAATGTCTAACGCGCAAGCAAAAATTCGTCGACCTGGTCCTGGTTTAGGTGAACATAATGAACAAATATTATCTGAATTGTTAGGCTACGATTCAGATATGATTGATGATTTTTACGATTTAGGAATAATAGCTGATGAACCAATAAATCAACGATCTTCATCAAATCCACCTTCATTAGAAAAACTAAAGGAAGACGGTACAATTACAGATTTTGATACCGATTATAAAACAAGCTTGGGGTTGGAGTAATGATGAGCGATAAAGCTTTGGATAACATTAAAGTTCTTGATATTAGTGACGATATAAGTGGGGCTTATTGCACAAAATATCTTGCAGACTATGGCGCGGATGTGATAAAGATCGAAAAACCTAATAAGGGTAATACTACTCGTCATATGGGGCCATTTTTCCAAGACGAACCAGATATTGAAAAGAGTTTATTGTATTTCTATCTTAATTGTAATAAACGAAGTATCACTTTAGATATTACGCAAAATTCCGGAAAAAAGATTTTGTTTGAATTATTAAGCAATGTAGATGTATTTGTAGAAAATTTTCAACCTAACTACTTAGAAGAAATTGGAATCACCTATGAACAATTACAACAGCAATTCCCAAAATTAATAATTATGTCTCTTACTCCATTTGGGCAGTTTGGACCTCGTAGCCATTTCAAAGGTAACGATTTGATCTATTATGCAATGAGCGGAATAATGCACATTAGTGGAGCATATGGGAAACCTCCATTAAAACACGGCCATCCACAGAGCTATTATATGGCAGGGATGACAGCTGCCTATACCATAACTTCTGCATTATTTTCAAAGTCTATGAGTAATACAGGACAACACATTGATGTCTCACTACAAGAAGTTGTTGCATCTCATCACTACAATGGCCCAACGAGGTATTCCTATACTGGTGCTATAGAAGCGCGAGCGACAAAAGTAGAAGGCAGCTCTTTTAAAGGGATTAAATTCGAAGGAATTGTTAAGGCTAAAGATGGATATATTGGAGCGTCTTCTCAACAGGGTCGACAACGTCCACTTTTTAGTACCTATGCCGAGATGTTGGATATCCCTGAATTAAGTGATAAGAAATTTTCGAGCGCTACTGATCGAATTGATAACGCAGATGAGTTAGATGAAATACTTTTGCCTAAATTAGAAGAATGGAATAAATATGATTATTTTGATAAAACAATGAGTGACGGTTGGGTTACTGGGGTTGTTCAGACTCCTGAAGATTTATTAAAGTGCCCACAGTTAGATGATAGAGAATACTTTATGGAGGTTGAACATCCTAAAATTGGTAAAATTACAATTCCTGGAGAAATTTTCAGACTTCCTAATTGCCCCTGGCAATTTACTCGGCCAGCCCCATTGTTGGGTCAACACAATACTGAAATATATTGCGAAGAATTGGAATATTCTAAAAATGATGTGATTATGCTTAAACAAGGAGGCATAATTTAGGATGATACTTAGTAACTATTTGTTATAATAGATTAGATCAAATTCCTGATAGATTTGATACAAAATGATGCAATGGAGGTTATGAGTTATGATTGCACCTGGAGCTTTAGAAGACATTAAAGTCCTTGATATTAGTCAAGGTATTGCTGGACCATTTGCTGCCAAAATTCTTGGTGATTTTGGTGCTGATGTGATAAAAATTGAACCATTAACAGGAGATTATGGTAGAACTATGGCTCCTTTTCATAAAGACGATCCTGATATAGAAAAAAGCTTATTTTTTCTTCTTTTAAACTTAAATAAAAGAGGTATTACTTTAAACCTCGAAACATCTACTGGGCAAAAAATATTTAAAGAACTTGTTGCTGAATGTGATGTTGTTGTGGAGTCTTTCGAACCGGGATATCTAGATTCTTTGGGATTAGGATATGCTGAACTGGAAAAAATAAATCCAAAAATTGTTTTAACTTCCATTACTTGGTTTGGTCAAACTGGCCCATATAGTAACTATAAAGGTGAAGAAATTGTTGCATATGCTATGAGTGGAATTATGAGCATCAGTGGTACTGCTGATCGTGAACCATTAAAACATGGAGGATTCCAATCCCAATATGAATCAGGTATTAATGGTGCTTTATCAACTGCATTTACTCTACTCATGAGGGATTTTACAAACGAAGGACAACATGTTGATGTTTCTATCCAAGAAGTAGTCAATTCAACTTTGGTTGTAAACCAACCTTTTTATAGTTGGACTGGAGCTGTACAAGGTAGAAGAAGATCAGAAGGTGCTGGTTTTGGTAATGTTATGCCGTGTGCAGATGGATACTTTATCAGCCAACCTGGCGGGGGTGCTACATGGGACGATATTGTTGATTTTTATGGGAATGAAGTATTGCGAGAAGAGAAATTTGCGAACGCGGAAGAAAGAGTTCAAAATGGAGTTGAATTTGATCAAGTTCTCACCGAAGCAACCAAAGACCGAAAAATGCATGAAATGTTTAAATCTGCCTCAGAGGACTATAGAATGCTGTTTGGAATAGTCCAAACTCCAGAAGATCTAGCAAATTGCCCTCAATTAGAAGCTAGAAACTTTTATGAAGAAGTTGATCATCCTGTCATCGGTAAGATTAAGGTTCCATTCAGATTGTTTAATATGAGTGAAACTCCAAGTCAATATAGAATTCCATCTCCTACTTTGGGACAACATAATGTTGAAGTTTACACTGAAACTCTAAATTATTCTAAAGAAGACTTAGTTAAATTACGAGAATTAGAAATCATCTAATTGACTGGAGTATATTATGGCTAAATCACCCTTTGAAAATCTAAGAGTTATTGATTCTACTTATGTTTTTGCTATGCCCTACGCAGGAGGAATATTAGGAGATATGGGTGCTGAAGTGATTAAAATAGAGGGCCCAGGCCATCTGGATATTGTTAGAGGTGGTCAATTTTCAGGTGGATTCCCAGATAATGATCCTGGTGAAGATTATTGGAATCGCTCTGCTAGTTTCAACTTATTAAACCGAAATAAAAAATCTCTTACCTTAGATTTGAGTAAAGAAGAGTGTCGTGAATATCTTAAAGAATTAATTTCTATAAGTGATGTAATGATGGAGAATTATACTCCAAGAGTAATGAAAAGATGGGGTTTAGATTATGAAAATATTAAAAAAATCAAACCTGATTTAATTTTGATTTCTAATACTGGATACGGTCATGGAGAAGGGCCTTTTTCTGCTTATCCTGCTCAAGCTACTACACAAGAAGCAACACATGGGCATTGTTACATAACAGGATACAATAATGACATACCTTCTAAAGCAGGTGCTTCTTATGTAGATTTCCTTGCATGTTGGTCAGGTTTGTTTGCAGTAGCATCTGCTCTAAGGCATAGAAATAAAACTGGTAAAGGCCAGTGGATTGATATAGGAATGTATCAACTTGGTGTGATGGGTACAGCTGAATATATTATGGACTGGCAATCAAATCAAAACAAATCAGGGCGATTTGGGAATAGGCATCCATGGAGAACTCCTCAAGGTACATACCCTTGTGATGGTGTAGACCAGTGGGTTGTTTTATCTATTGGAGAGGATTCTCAATGGGGAGACTTTTGTGAAATTATGGAAAAACCTGAACTTGCTTCAGATGAAAAATTTGCAACATTATTGAATAGAAGACAACATCATGATGAAATAGATCAAATTATATCTGAATGGACTAAGACTAAAAATAAATATGAAATTATGGAATTATTACAAGGTAAAAATATTCCATGTGGCCCAGTATTTGATTCAGCTGACTGTAATTTAAATCCTCATTACCAAGAACGAGGCTTTATAGAACGTGTGGAATATCCTGAATTTAGAAATATTGGTACAAGGAAAATAATGGGACGTCCCTGGCGAGGGAGTAAACTGGATGCTCGAGTAAGAGCCCCGATTGAACCTCTGGGCTCCAGTAATAGTCTTATTTTGCAAGATTTGATAGGTATGAGCGATACTGATTTCGAAGACTTCAAAACAAAAGGTTTTATTGCTGAAGAACCTTCTGAAAAACGTGTGGTCCCTACGTCATCCTTAGCAGAACAAGTCCAATCAGGAAGACTCGCATATTTTGATGCAGATTATAAAAGTAAATTAGGAATTTAACGGAGATTATAACTATGAAAGCCCCACTTGAAGGAATACGAGTAATTGAATCCACATATGTATTTGCGTTTCCATATGCAGCAGGTATTTTATCTGATTTAGGTGCCGAAGTTATTAAGATAGAAGGTCCTGGCAGGCCAGATACTACTCGTAATGGAGCATTTGCTGGAGCATATCCAGATAATATTGTAGGAGATGATTCATGGAATAGAACCGCTTCTTATAATCAGATTAACCGTGGAAAGAAATCATTAACTCTAGATTTGAGCAAAGATGAAGGTAGAGAAATATTAGTTGAGATGCTCAAGCAATCAGACATATTTATGGAAAATTTTACGCCACGTGTCATGAAAAGGTGGGGGCTTGATTATCCAAACCTCAAAAAGATTAAACCAGATATTATCATGGTTTCTAATACAGGATATGGACATGGTGAAGGCCCGTGGTCATCTTATCCTGCTCAGGCTACTACCCAGGAAGCAACACATGGACACTGCCACATCACAGGTTATGATAATGATATCCCATCTAAAGCAGGTCAATCCTTTATTGATTTCTTATCATGTTGGTCTGGGTTGATGGGTATAGCTAATGCTTTGCGACATAGAAATAAAACTGGTGAAGGTCAGTGGGTTGATGTTGGTATGTATCAATTAGGAGCTTACCTAACCTCTGAATATATACTTGATTGGATGTCGAATTCGTTCAAAGGCGAAAGAATTGGGAATCGACACCGATGGCGCTCTATACAGGGAGTATATCGCTGCTCTGGTGCTGATGAATGGATTTCAATTTCTGTTGGCACAGATTTAGAATGGGAAAATCTTTGTAATGTCTTGAATGCAAAAGAATTACAGGATAATCCGAAGTATAAAACTGAATTAGGCCGAAGAGAACATTATAAAGAAATTGATCAAATAATAAATAAATATACACAATCTCATGACAAGAATACTCTAACAACTAATTTGCAAAATTTAGGTGTCCCAGCAGGTTCAGTTTATGATGCTAGTGATTCAAATACAAATCCTCATTACTGGGAACGTGGTTTTTTAGAAACGATTCAATTCCCAGAAGAGAGGAAAATGGGCAAACGTGTATTGATGGGGCGACCTTGGAAAGCTAATAAATCCGATCTTAAAATACAACGTCCAGCACCTTCTTTTGGAGATTCTAATCATGATTTTATTGTAGATTTACTTGGTCATACTGAAGAAAAATACAATAATCTCGTCGAAACAAATATTACAACTACAGTGCCTGTCAACCTTCGTCCTACACCTACAATGAGTCTTGAAGAATTAGTTGCAGCAGGACGTTTGAAAACCTTTGACCCTGATTTCAAAAAGAAACTAGATATTTTATAAATTAGATAACAAGGATTAACATCTATGAAGTTACCTTTAGAAGGTGTAAGAGTTTTAGATTCAACGTACGTTGTTGCAATGCCTTATACTTGCGGTATTTTGGCTGATCTAGGTGCAGATGTTATTAAAATTGAAGGGCCTGCTCATTTAGATGGTACTCGCGGATTGGCACTTCCTGAAGGACCTGATGGAAACAGTTCTGGCGATTATTGGAATAAAAAAGCAGGATTTACTACTATGAATCGTGGTAAAAGATCTCTTACTTTAGATATGGGGCGACAAGAAGGTCGAGATCTTTTTATTGAAATGCTTAAAGTAAGTGATGTTGTAGTTGAGAATTTTACTCCCAGAGTAATGAAGAAATGGAATCTTACTTACGACGATATTAAAAAAATCAAACCTGATATTATTATGGTCTCAAATACTGGATACGGTCATAGTGATGGCCCATATGCAACGTATCCAGGACAAGCAACTACTATGGAAGCCACTCATGGAACAGCTTCAATCACTGGTTATCCAGGCGGACTTCCAGGTAAAGCAGGACGTTCATATGTTGATTTTTTAGCATCTTGGCACGCTCTATTTGCAGTTGCTTCAGCATTACGATATAGAAACCGTACCGGTAAAGGCCAATGGATTGATATAGGAATGTATCAACTAGGTGTTTCATTTATTAGTGAATACATAATGGACTGGATATCAAACGCGCGTTTACCATCACGTATTGGCAATCGACACCCACAATACGCTCCACAAGGCTGTTATCCAACTAATGAAGATGATAGATGGATAACAATTTCAGCAATCAATGAAAAACAATGGGGAAATCTATGTGATTTTATGAACCGAAAAGATTTATTAAATGATCCCAGATTTGTTAATAACGAACTACGTATAATAAATCATAATCAAATAGATGAAATTATTGCTCAATTTACAAAAGATTACGAAAGATTTGAACTCACTGAAAAACTTCAACAATTAGGAATACCATCTGGTCCCGTTTTAGATGTTCGCGATTCTTCTATCTCTAAGCATCATTGGGATAGAGGTTTTCTTGAACGAGTAGATGGTCCTAAAGAAAGGGGTATTGGACCTCGAGTATTGATTGCTAGACCGTGGCATTTAAACAAATCAAATATTAAAATTAAAGGTTATGGCCCTGCATTGGGCGATGGCAATGACGATATACTTACTAATCTATTAGCTAAGAGTAATTCATTTATACAAAATATGCATGATATGGATATAGTGAATGAAATTCCAACCCAGATTCGACAAGGCCGAACTTCTACCGGTCGTGAAGGAGGAACCCAAACGTTGGGAAACGGATGGTTCGATAAGGAATACAAAAAAAATTTAGGAATCGAGTGATTGAAATGAAACTACCCCTAGAAGGAGTAAGAATCCTAGACTCTACATATGTTGTTGCTATGCCATATGGTGGTGGGGTAATGACTGATCTTGGCGCTGAAGTGATTAAAATCGAAGGGCCTTCCCATGTCGATATATCTAGGAGATTAACTGCACCACAAGGTCCTGATGGAGAGAATGGTGGAGATTATTGGAATAAGGCTCCGGGTTTTAATAATATGAACAGAGGTAAAAGATCTTTAACATTGGATATGTCTCGACAAGAAGGTCGAGATTTGTTTATAGAATTAATAAAAATTTCAGACATCATTATGGAAAATTTTACCCCACGTGTTATGAAACGCTGGAATCTTACATATGCAGATATAAAGAAAATCAAGCCAGATATTATTATGCTATCAAATACTGGGTATGGTCATAGCGAAGGACCATATGCTTCTTACCCTGGGCAAGCTACTACAATGGAAGCTACTCATGGTACAGCATCAGTTACTGGGTATCTCAATGATATTCCATCTAAAGCAGGTATGTCTTACGTTGACTTCTTAGCATCATGGAGTGGTTTATTTTCAGTTGCTTCAGCATTACGTTATAGAAACCGTACTGGTAAAGGCCAATGGATTGATATCGGTATGTATCAATTAGGTTGTTATTTTCTTGGAGAATACATATTAGACTGGGTAGATAATAAACGCTTACCATCTCGTATTGGAAATCGCCATCCTCAATATGCTCCACAAGGTTGTTATCCTACCCGTGGAAATGAAGATGAATGGATTGTTATTTCAGCTTTAACCAAAGAACGCTGGGAATCTTTGTGTTTGGCTATGGGGAAATCAGATTTAATATCAAACCCAAAATTTATTGATAATTCTGCTCGTTTAAAAAATCATGATGAAATTGATGAAATAATTGCAAATTTTACAAAAAACTTTGAACGGTTTGAATTAATGGAGCTGTTGCAGGAATCTGGAATACCATCTGGCCCTGTTTTTGATTCAAAAGATTATTTTACTAACACACATTATCATCAACGTGGATTCATTGAAAAAGTCACTGCTGCGCCAGAACGGAATTTGGGTACTCGAGCTTTTATAGCACGTCCTTGGAATCTAAATAAATCTGATATAAAAATTAAAGGTTTCGCTCCTGCTTTTGGTGAAGCTAATAATTATGTTTTAAACGAACTTATGGGAATCGATAATACATTGATTGAAAACTTAACTGAACAAGATGTTGTAAATGAAATTCCTACTGCATACCGTAATAAAACTATAGATTACTCTGCTGCCTCTATACCTACTACTGGCGGAGTAAAATATATCGACTCAGATTATCAAAAAAATTTAGGCATAGAATAACTTTCTTCAGTTGCAAAATACTCATAAATCAGATACGATTCGTACCTAGTGAATTATTTTCAAGGGCCCGTAGCTCAGTGGTAGAGCGGTCGACTCATAATCGATTGGTCGTAGGTTCGATCCCTTCCGGGCCCATTTTAATTTCCGAATAGCTTTAGTCCTGCTTACCTGTTAGAATTGTCTATATCCTTATAGATTAAAGAAATAAAGTAAATGATTAGATTCCAAAATATACACATTAATCAATTTCAAATACAAAATCCTTTTTTTATCCATTATCCTATATGTCATAATGAGTTAACTTTATATGAAAAAATATAACCTCTCTTTATCTGCAATAAGTTGGATATCATTTGATGCAGGGAGCACAGTATTTTATTCTGGTATTACAGGTTATTTCTTTCCCATATGGTTAGTAAGTATAAAAGGGGCAAGTGATTCAGATTTTGCATTAACCATCACCATGGCAACTGCTATTACATTATTAGCAGGACCAACTTTAGGTAAAATAATGGATATCTATTTTACAAAAAGGTATTTTGTGTTTGGTTTCACACTCATAACTTGTCTGTTTATACTTTTTTATGGTCTTTTTTCTAATATATTCGTGATACTTTTATTATTTGCATGCTCTTTAGTTTTTTTAAATTTTGCTGAAATTGCATACAACTCAATGTTGATTGATGTATCAACTGAACAAAATAGGGGACTTATTGGTGGGTTAGGTATAGGTGTAGGATATGCAGGATCTTTTTTTGTCGTAATCATAGGTTTATTTATTAACTCTCAATATGGAACATATGAGTTGGCATTTCTTATAATTTCACTAATTTTGGCTCTTTTTGCAATTCAATTGCTATTCTTTACTTCTACAAATTCAACTTTAATTTCATCAACTTCCAATAAACTAAAAAGTGTTATAACAAATCCGATTCAGTATTTATTGGAGGAAAAATATACTCGAATCAGAAAATTCCTGCTTGTTAAATTCTGGTATATGTCGGCTATAAATGCCGGTATAACTTTTATTTCATTATTTGCAGTAGAAACTGTGGGCATTCCTCCGAATAAAATACCGTGGTTTTTATTTGTTGGAATAATTTTTTCAATACCAGGTGCACTATTTTGGGGACTTTTTACAGATAAATTTGGAGCACGTCGTTGTCTTATTCTTGTTATCAGTTCCTGGATTCTGGGATTTTTAGGAATCGTTCTTATCCCTTTATTAAACCTAGATCAAAATATTTGGTGGATTGTTATATCTTTTACAGGACTCCTTCTTGGCGGAGTTTGGGTTGCTGATCGTCCAATACTAATTCAGTATTCAGGCGATAATGATATCAATGAATCATTTGGTTTGTATAATGTTGCCGGTCGAGCAGCTTATTTATTTGGGTCATTTCTATGGTGGGTTTTTACTGCATTTACACCATACGGGCAGATTGGGGCACTTTCATCGCTAGTTGTATGCCTATGCATCGCACTGATACTACTAGTACCATTTAAAATGCTCTCTGATGCTAATTAGTTGACTTTATCGACCTCGAGCCATTTGGGCTACTGTTCCTAAGAGAGTTATAAATATACCAAAGATTGCAATTACGGTAGGGTCTAGAAGTTGGTTTACATCATTAAGACCTAAACTTTGTGCCCATTCAGGTACTTCATCTACATTAAATAAGAAACCACGGCTATTTCCCTCTTCTTCATAATAAAATGACGAACTGCTATTTGAAGTTGTGTTATTAGAAGAATTATTGAAATTTGAATTATTTTGTGATGATTGCTGATTCGTGCTAATGTTCCCATTATATTCAACTTCAACACCTCTATTTAGCAATTCTTGTATCTTATAAGATTGGGATATTGGATTGTCATTTATGTCCAAAAATCGAAGGTTTATTAAATCATCAGTAAAATCTAGTCCAGAAATACAAGCATTTGAGATATATAACTCGACGATTCTTAATCCTCTGAGATTGTCCCAAGGGTTGTAATTACTCTGACATAATTGATTGTTAGATAAATCCAGAATCATTAGTGATCTTAAATTACCTAACGGTTCAATATTAGTAATTCTATTGTCGGCAATTTGAAGTTCTTCCAGATTCCTTAGTGTTTCTATACCATTAAGATTAATTATATTTTGGAAGTTTGCCTCGAGAAAAGTTATTTCTTCTAATGCATCTCTGTCAATTGATAGGTCTTCAGGTCTACTACAAAAGGTTAATCCTTGAGTCTTCATTTGATTTATGATAGAAGTCCATAAAGAATTGTCTTGAAAGCGTGTAAAACCACTTACTTGATCACAATAATCACCTGTATTTTGTTGGTTTTGGCTTGATGAGGGTTGAGATCGACTAGCATTGACTAAAGATCGAGGATCTCCTCCCCATAAAATATCAGCTAATTGTTGTTGTGAAACATTTGGCAAGTTTGCTAAATCGATATTGTATTTAGATTTAAAAACTGTTGATATATCAAAGGTGTTAACATCAGTTGATACTCCATTACGTTGTAGGAGCGTTAGAGGGTTTTCTTGAGGAGGATATCTAGGATCTTGGTCTGGAACAACAATCATATTGTCTCTCATATCCAGGGTTCTTAAATTTGTAAGACTTAATAACAAGTCGATATCGCTTATTTCGTTATTATTCAATCGCAGTGCTGTTAAGTTTGTGGCGTATTCTATTCCTTCTAAGGAAGTTATTCCTTTATTTGAAAGATCAGCTTTTGTTAATTCCAATACAGAACTAAGGGTTACTGATGTGTCATCACAATCGTTTCCAGAGGCGCTGAAAGCTATTCCTTGGTTGTCAAATTCGTCTAAAAGTGCTTCCACAAGCCTCTCGTCATAAAATATTACTCTTGGCTCCCCTCTGCACTGGTATCCAGTGTCCACCATAGGAGATGAATATTGATTCGTGTTAGATGTGTTTGGCATTCCCATGCCTCCACTCATCATTCCACCCATCATGTTGCCCATCATACTGCCCATATCCATATTATTACTAATACTTACTGACTGAACGTTTCCTGAAACCCATCCACCCATCCATGGCCATTCAGCATAAGTGATGTCGTTGTATAAACGTGTTTCACCATTAATATTTGTACCAGGAGGTGAAGGCTGCAAAACCCAATCGCCATAATACACAAAAATGTAGCAACGGCCTTCGCGAATCGTTTGCTCTGCTATACAGTTATTTTTGACCCAATATGGGAAACCCATGAACATGCCTTCCATAACATAGGTCCCTGTGTAATTTTTTGATATCTCTGGTCTTTCAGGATCATTATGTATGACATCTAATGCCATAGGCATAGTCATATCATTCATCATTCCACCCATCATGTTGCCCATCATACTACCCATATCGCCCATATTGCCCATATTGCCCATGGATCCCATATTGCCCATGGAGCCCATATCACCCATATTGCCCATAGAGTTGCCCATATTGTTACCAGATTGGCTTGCAGCATCGTGTTCAGCATATATAGTCGAAGCGGAAAAAGAGTATAACAACATCGTTAGAGTCGTTAAAGTAATTATGAATAAAATACTTTTTAATTTAGAATTAATATCTAAGCTTATTTGTTTCAAACCTATTACCTGTCCTTTGATATTAGTGATATATTCCTAAATCAAGTTATCAACTCCAACAATATAGCAATAATCATATCATCTAGTAAAGTAGTAAAGGCTTTTATCAGACCAAGAAAGTTACATATTGAGTATAAGGGGGTATAAGTTTTATCTGCCTCGAACCATCTGTGCTACAGTTCCAAGAAGTGTTAGAAATATACCGAAGATTGCAATTACAGTAGGGTCAAGTAATGTGTTAAAGTCATTAAGACCTATGTTCTGCGCCCATTCAGGTACTTCATCTACATTAAATAAGAAACCTCGTGTATTTTGTTCATCTTGAATAAAAAATTCATTATTGTTACTGGTATTATTATTATTGCTGTTGTTGAACGACGATCCATCAGATTGGATAGTTATACGGACACTCTGAACATTGCCTCCCCATACTCCATTCCAAGGATCCATACCATTCAATACCTCATTAGCTAACCATGTATTACCATCAACTGCTGCGCCAGGTGGGAAAGGCTGTAAAACCCATTCACGCTCTGCAACTTTGAATATATAACAAGTTCCTTTTCCACCAGCGTTACAGTTATCTTTCATATAAACTGGAGCACTAGAATATTCATATGGTTCAATATTGTAAATTCCGCTATAAGCAGAATTATTATTATGGATTAATTCTATTTGTTGTACATCGCTTCCTTCACCAGGGTTAAGGTATCTATAACCAGATGTATCATAAATTACATTTGAATCCATATTTTGGTTACTAGAGGCGCCTTGGCCAGTACCTTCTAAATTTAAGCCGATATTACCTAGTTGACGATATATATCATCAGGAACATTTGAATTCATTAAACTGATAGTCGCATTAGGCTGATAATTTAAATTAAGTAACGCGGAATAATCATCTACGTACCTCATATCGTTGAGATTAAGATATTCTATTGCGCCCATTGCACTTAAAGGCCACAAATCATTTACATCACTATCACCAATTGAAAGGCTTACTAAATTTGGAAGATTATATAGGAAATTGATATCTGTTATACATTGATCTTTTTGCTGATAGCCAATATATAAAATACGGAGATTATAATTACCCCTTAATGAGTCAAACGGATTAAATCCTTCTTGACATATAACATTATCGGCAAGAAAAAGGTCTCTTAAGTTATATAGGTTCTCAATTCCTTGTAAAGTAACTAAGTTGTTGTCATTTAAATTTAATACTTCGAGATTATTTAATGCCATCATATTGAATATCGGTGATGCATCAAAAATTTCACTTTCTTCAAGTTCGAGTACCTTAAGATTATATAAAGCGTCTAAAGGCCAGAATTCTGTAATCTGGTTCCCACTGAGATTTAAAGTACTTAGGTTTGATGCTGCTTCTAATCCATCGAGATATCTAATCCCTTTATAAGAAGCATCAAGTTCCGTTAATTGTTCTAGGGGTAAACGAGTTATTTTTATGCTATTATAATCACTACAATACTCTATACCAGCTTCCTGCAAAGCTTCAATTAAAGTACCAAATAGTCCTCTGTCAGCAAATTCAACCCATTCTCCAGGATTATCGCATGTTCCATCAACATTAGAACTATACCCTGAATTAGATGTATTAGTACTAGTTGTTTGTGGACGTTGATTATCATAATTGACTTTTACCCCTCTCTCAATGAGAGATTGAATAGGGTTATCAAATTCAGATTCATCTATCATATTATTATTAAGACTTACAGATGAATCTTTCACCAAGCCTTCAATTCCTAATAGGGGGGTAATATCAGTAATATTATTATTGTTTAGATTTAAGAATTTCAAATTAAGAAAACCGTGTTCTGCTGAGAATAAATCGTTTACATTCTCATCATTTAATCCTAGTCCTCCGATTTGCAAATTAAGTATTCTTTCTGTTGTAAATTTTGCCCAATCAATATTTTGGGCGTTTATAGGATTATTCCCGATACCAATACAACATAATTGTTTTATTAAATTACCCTCAGAAGGCAATAATGGACCGATGTCGGAAATATTATTCCCATCTAGAAATAGTCCCGATAGATTTGGCAAACTAGCAGGTGTTAAAGAAGATATATCAGAAATTTGGTTGTTATATAACGTTAACGTTCGCAAACTCTTTAATTGGGCTAACCGTTGGATATTTACAAGATTATTCCCCGACAAATTTAGTTGTTCTAGTTTTTGTAGATTTCCAATACCTTCAAGATCGTATATTCCACCAGCACGTAATTTTAATTTAGTCAGGTTGGTAAAATGTTTTATATCCCTGATATGACCAAATTGAACATTTTCCAGATCAATATCTGTGATTTTAGCTACATCTTCTCTTAATACATATCCTGTATCCTTACCAATCATTTCTCGGATTTTTGATTCAAATTCAAGGTTTTCAAAAATTACTGCATTAGCAGGTGGGGTAGGGGTAGGAGTAGGTGGAACCGGTGTTGGAGTAGGAGTCGCCGTGCCAAAAGCAGGAGCTTCTACATTCATTCCTCTTGCTCGTAAATTAGATACCATGTCTACAGATTCTTGGCTTAGAGGATTATCGTTTAAAACAATTTCGATATCAGGAACCAAATTGCCATTTTGTACTAGAGGGGTTATATCTGTAATTCTATTGTTATCTAAGAATATACCTTCAAGAAATTGAAGTTTTCTTAATGGCTCTATATTAGTTATTCGGTTATTGTCCAAACGGATTTCTTCTATGAAAGTCATGGATTCTAAAAATGAAATATCAGTCAGATTAGAATCATAAAATTGCAGATTTTTTAAATATTGCAGATTTCTTAGTGTATCTAAATTTGTAATGTTATTACGTGAAATATTTAAATGTTCTAAATACTGCAAATTTGACAAAGGAGTTATATCGGAAATTTTATTATCATTTATATATAAATATTTCAAAAATGGTGCATTTGATAGAGGGGATATATCACTTAGGTTGTTACCAGCTATACTAAGGTTATTTAAATTTGGCATATTTTCAACAAACGAGATGTCTCTAATATTGTTATATCCAAGTCCAATGTATTCTAGTTTAGTTAAGTTTGCTAGTGGTGATGCATCAATAATTCTATTTGAATCAAAACTCACATTACGTAAATTTGAAGACTGAACATTTTTTAAGGGCGATAAATCTGTTATGTTATTACCCGAAAAATAGGCATTTCTTAAGGGAATTATAGCTGTCAAAGGGCTAATATCGGTTATTCTGTTATTATAAGCATTAATATAGCTTATACTAGGTAATCCAACTAATGGAGAGAGGTCACTTATTAAGTTATTACCAATTTCTAATTCACGTAATCGAGGAAGACTTTTTAAAGGTGTGAGATCTGTAATTCGATTATCATAGACTGCTACCCTAGTTATATTTGTAGCATTTTCCAATCCTACTAAACTAGTTAATCCTGCATCTTCTAGTTCGATTTCTGTTATACCTAGCCAGTCACTTACTGTTATCTCTCCATTTGGTTTGTTTAAACGCCCACGTATCCATTGTTCAAGAATAGGGTCTTCAATAGCTACCAAAGATTGTGGTTGCTCTGAAGCACTAGCTTCTACTGTAGTAGTGAAGAAAAAACTGTAAACAATTACAGCGATAAACGTTATGAAAAAGGCATGTAGTAATTTAGTAGGATTATTTTTTAATACAGAGATATTTATCATTACGGCCTTACCAGTTAATAAAGTATTAAATTTAACTTAATTATTGCAATTACGCAGCGTTGAGCAACCCACGTAATGTTTCTGCGACTGGTGAAGGATTATCTATCTCTTCCATTTTGATCGTTTGATCTCGCCCTATACCACTTGCTGCTATAACACTTCCTCGTCCAGTTAATAACTCGAAAAAATTCCTGCTTTCAGAAATTGAAATTAACCTACCTACTGGAAGTTCAGCGGTATTCAGGGTAAGGAATTTATACATTTGTACAACTCTTCTATCTGTAACAGTGTAACTTAAGTGTAAGTTTCTCAAGTATTTCATTGTTCCTTTAAAGAAATAAAATAAACCAACAATCAGTATCACTGAAGGATATAAATAAGGGAGCATAGTATACCCAAACATATACACAGCTACACATATAATTGGGAAACCCATAAACATTCTTGCAAATGCAGGTTTCATGCTTGGACGTCTTTGTACTAATACACTTTCACCAGCAACTAAAGCAGGTGTTGGGAAGGCTGACATGAGACTGACATAAGTCCCAAACATTAAGAGGAATACTCCGACACCAATAAGAGAGAAAGCCGCCCATTGTGGTAGGATTTCTTCGAACCAGGAGTATCCACCACCACCTAAGAAAGGCGCGGAAACAAAGGCTGTCGCAATTAATCTTTTCAACATTCTAAATAATGCTTTTATTGCTCCTATTAAAACGCTCATTTGGTTCTCCCGTTAAAAATTTTTAATTATTATACATGATTATTAATAAATTATCTTCCTCGTGCCATTTGTGCCACAGTACCTAACAACGTTATAAATATACCTAGCATGGCTATAACAGTTGGGTCCAATAATGTATTAAAGTCGGTTAACCCTAAACTCGTTGCCCACTCTGGTGTATTATCTACATTGAATAAGAATCCTCTACTGTTTCCTTCATCTTCATAATAGAAAGAATTTCCTGCTCCACCACCCGTATATCCAATATCAGTACCAAAAACATTTGTTGATGTTTGGGAACTGTAATTTTGATTATTGGTATATTGAGATTCTCCTAGAACTACATTAACTCCTCGATTTCGTAATTCATTTGCAATGTTGTTGAAAGAATTTTGATCAAGTGGGTTATTCATGATTTCCAGTGTAAGGCCACAACATAAACTTGGATTGTCATATAGAGGGCCTAAATCATAAATTCCATTATTGCTCAATATAATTTGCCCGCCATTTGCAAAGTTGTTTAATCCACGAAGTGAATCAACTCGCGATATATTGTTTTCTGGGGCAATAAATTCACGTAAATTATAAAGGTTGGTTAAAGCATCCATATGACTATCATCTATACCAGATTGATAGACAAGTAATGTTTCAAGGCTGCTACCTAGGTTGCCTCCAGTTAAATCCCATAAATTATTGTTATTTATTCTACTCATATCTAACCATCGTAATCGTGGGAAGTTACGTAACATTCCGATATCATAGATAGGGTTGTTAGATATATTTATGTGCTCCAGATTATATAATGACTCTAACCACCATAGGTCTTCAATGTTATTGTTTGATATATCTAGTTCTGTCAAATTCATCAAAGTTTGAATACCTTCAAGACTATAAATTTGTCTCCCAGATAAATTTATAGCATTTATACCGCTAAGTGCATTTAAGTCACTTAACATGTCATAAGAAAATCCCACTTCTTGCATAATTGCTTGTTCTAATTGAGGATCTTGAAAGAAGCTACCACCGTTAAAAGTTGGGAAACCTGAATTGTTATTAAAGTTTTGATTGTTGTTATTGTTATTAAAGTTTTGATTACTGGAAGTTGTGTTATGAAATCCACAATTATTAGGATCTGGCATGTCATTGGTGTCAATTTTAAAACTTTGTACTTTTTCTTTAGATTCATCACTAAAACACTCACTGTTGTAACCAAATCTTGGTTCTTCTCCTTCAACTGATATACCGTCAGTGAAATTAGAAAGAGATGATAAGTCGGATATATCAGTTATTGAAGTGCCGATAATATTGAGTCTCCATAAACCTTCTTCACCAGAATCAGTGTTAAAAACTCCATTAGACATCCATCCTAGATTATCCATTGGCTCAATATTAAAGAGCCCTAGTTTCTGTACATTTTCGAGTTGACCTAGGACTTCAAACAATTGATTTGCATCATTAAAATTATTGTTACCAATATTTAAGTCTATTATGTGTTTAAGATTTGCAGGATTCAAATTGAGGTCTGAAATATTATTTCCAAAAACATCAATCTTTTCTAGTTTCAATTCATATAACGGGGATAAATCTCGTATATTGTTGTTATTCAGCTTTATTTTTTTTAATTTCTTTACATTCTTTAGAGGGGAAATATCAGTAATATTATTGTTTGGAAGTCTTAAGTTGTTAAGATTTGGTAGTTGTTCTATTCCAGAAATATCATAGATTGAAAGATTTTCTAGTTCTAATCTAGTAATTTCTGCTACGTCTTCCTTTAATAAATACCCTTCTGGACCTTTCCCAATTACTTTTCTGATACCTTTTTCCAAGTTATAGTCATTGAATAATACAGCATTGGCAGGAGGAGTTGGTGTAGGTGTTGGTAACGGTGTAGGAGTAGGTGTTGCAAATTGAGGGTAATCGATATTTACACCACGACTTTCTAAATCCCTTGCAACTTCAATAGATTCCGCTGTTAATGGGTTGTCATAGATACGAATATAACTATCGTATCCAAAACTTAACATTTTACCTATCCCAGTCATATCTCGAATTTGGTTTCTTTCTAATGTCAATGAATCGAGATACTGTAAATCATAAATTGGAGATATATCAGATATTTTGTTGTCGTGAAGTTCTAAACTTCTTATAAAAGGAATATTTTTAACAAAAGACAGGTCAGTTATATTGCATTGCCAGCATCTAAAATATTCTAAATATTCAAAACTACCTGGTGAGACTAAATTATTTAACTGCGCAGGTGTCCAATTTGTGTTACTGACGGATAAAGTTTCCAAGAACGGCAAATTTTTAATTGGACTGTAATCTTTTAATCGCAAATTACTAACGTTGAGGTTTTCAAGGCCAGTTATTTTATCAATTCCTGCTATATCAGTTATCTGAGTATCTTCAATGTCGAGCCTTTTTAGGGTTATCATCTCAAGAATCGGTCCCAAGGAGTTAATCCTAAGGTCATCAAGGTCAAGATATTCTATTCTTGAATTAGCCAGTGGTTTTAACATGTCTACATTGTTTATGCTTGGGTTGTTAGCAATACTCAAGTCGACTAAACGAGGCATGTCTACAACAGGCGTGAGGTCGTTTAGCATATTATTACTAATATATAAATTTCGTATTTGTGTATTCCTCAATGGATTAATATCAGTAATTCTATTGTTCCATAGGTATAAATATTCTAGATTTGGGAGCGTTGATAATGGCGTAAGGTCAGATATCAGGTTGTCTCCTAGGTTCGCATTACGTAAACTTGGATGCCCCGACAAAGGTGTTAAATCCTGAATATTGTTATTACTTGCAGAAAGGTAGTCTAAATTAGGAAAATATTGAATACCTGTAAGGTCTCGAATCCCTCTATTTTCTATTCGTAAATCGTTAATAAAGATTAATTCTGAAGAATCAATTGTCCCACTCATTTTGCCGATTTGTTCCCGTACTGCTATTTCAAACTGACGATCTGGGAAGTTGACAACCTCTCCACTTGGTTGCGCATGTACTACATTAGTTGAATTTGTTAAAGAGAATAAAAAGAGGGATAACAAAACAACAAATAGAGAGGTGATAATTGTCTTATCGTAATAATTATATATATTCATATAATGATCCAATTTAATTTATGATACAGTCCTAAGTCCTAAATATACTACAAATATCACAAAATTTGTAGACATAAAGAGTGTCATATATACAACTAATATGCTGGGATTTCTAAATTAATGCAAAGGACACAAAAGAAGCGCCGTAGATTCCCATAACTCTTCTTTGACTACCTCGGATGAATTATTATCAATTCTGTTTTCTATATTAATTGCGGCGAGAGAAGCACTCAAATATATAACTGCGGCTAATGATGGAGCAATTAATGAAAATACAAAAATACTAAACTTTATCTTCGCCATAAATATCATAAAAAATATATAATTAAAAAAATATTTTAATGTTTTTTATATTTATTTACTACCTATCACTTGTGATTCCTTTTTTTGATAATGTATAATTCATTTGTGCAACCATTAACGTCTCGTCTATGACAGACTATTAAGGAGATTGAAGTATGGCAACTACCCGTGGAAACAAAAAGAAAACTACAGGAGACTTATATTCTGCTCCTGAACTTGCTAAGTTAGGTTTAACTCAAGAAGACTTGTTAGACATCTATTCTAATATGCTTTTGGTAAGAACCTTAGATGAAAGAATATGGATGATGAATAGACAAGGGAAAGCGGCTATAGTCGCTTCTTGTCAAGGTCATGAAGCTGCTCAAATGGGAGCTGTGTGGGCATTACGTACAGCCCCAAATGCTGCGTATTATCCTTATTATCGCGACTTAGCTATGGTGATATCTGCTGGAGTCAAGCCTGTCGAAACTTTGTGTGGGTTTCTAGCAAAAGAGGGAGAACCATTTAGTGGCGCTCGTCAATTTGGCAATCAAGGAGCAATTCCTGATTTAGGTCTTTATAACTTTTCTAATGTTGTTAGTACTCAGGTTACTCATGCAGTAGGTTACGCTTTGGCTGCTAAAATAACAAATGATCAAACCGTTACAATAACTACGTTTGGAGACGGAGGAGCTAGCCAAGGAGAAGTTCATGAAGCTATGAATTTTGCAGCTATACATAAATTACCAGTTATATTTTTCTGCGAGAATAATAAGTATGCAATCTCAGTGCCAATATCGAAACAAATGGCTATTGAAGATATAGCCATAAGAGGAGAAGCATATGGTATGCCTGGAGTTGCAGTTGATGGAACTGACCCTCTCCAAGTTTTTAAAGTAATGAAAGAGGCAGTAGATCGTTGTCTCAAAGGAGAAGGACCTACATTAGTTGAGGCCAAAGTTGAACGTTACATGCCTCATACCAGTGATGATGATGATACTCGTTATCGTGATATGTCAGAAGTAGAAGAAGCTAGAAAATATGATCCTTTAAAATTACTTAAAGAGAAATTAATGAAAAATGGAATTCTATCTGAAGAACAAGATAAAGAATTCCAAAATGAAGCGAAGAAAGAAGTCAATGCAGCAACTGAGTTTGCTGAAGAAGCTCCTTTCCCAAAAGCTGATGACTTTTATGAACATGTTTACAGTCAGGAGTAAAGAGGTTAATTATGGCAATAAAATCTGTTATTGAAGCTGTACACGAAGCTATGCATGAAGAAATGGTCCGAGACCAAAACGTGATAATTATGGGAGAAGATATTGGTGCACGAGGTGGAGTTTTTCTTGCAACGCAAGGCTTTGTGGAAGAATTCGGAGAATCAAGAGTTATTGATACCCCTTTGGCTGAAGCATCAATTGCTGGAATTGCAATTGGTACAGCAATTAAAGGTTTACGCCCAATAGCTGAAATTGAATTTGCTGATTTTATATGGCCTGCTGTCAATCAAATAATTGGAGAAGCAGCACGTATCAGATATGGCACAAAGGGCAGCGTAGGATTACCTATGGTTATTCGAGCTCCATATGGTGGCGGTATTAGAGGGGGGTTATATCATTCCCAAAGTGTTGAGGCATATTTTGCTCATACACCAGGGCTCAAAGTTGTTACTCCTTCCAACCCATATGATACGAAAGGTCTTTTAAAATCTGCCATTAGAGATAATGACCCGGTTGTTTTCCTTGAACACAAAAAAACCTATAGGCTTGTACGTGGTGAAGTTCCAGATGGAGATTATACAATACCTATCGGTAAGGCTGATGTTAAGCGCGCAGGATCTGATATTACTTTTATTAGTTATGGTTTGATGGTTCATTATTGTCTTGAAGCAGCAGAAATGTTGCAGGAACAAGGATACAGTGTAGAAGTAGTTGATTTGAGAACAGTTCGACCACTTGATGCTGAAACAATTCTTGAATCAGTAAAGAAAACCTCTAAAGCTTTAGTAGTATACGAAGATAATAAAGCCCTTGGAGTAGGTGCTGAAGTTTCTGCCATTATAGCTGAAGAAGCATTTGACTTTTTAGATGCACCAGTTACAAGATTGGCAGGCCCAGAAGTACCAGCTATGCCATTTGCTCCAACTTTAGAAGATGAATTTATGGTAAGTGCTGAAGATATTGTTACATCCGCAAAGAAATTACTTGAGTATTAATAAAAAGTTACAAGGAACAAAATATGTCAATTCAGATTGAACTTCCACATGTTGGAGAATCAGTAACAGAAGGTGTTATTGGTAAATGGCTAAAAAATATCGGCGATACAGTGGAAAAATATGAACCACTACTTGAAGTCGTTACTGATAAAGTAAATATGGAAGTGCCGTCTCCATATAATGGTACACTAACTGCCATTTTAGTAGACGAAGGAGCAGTTGTGCCTATGGGAACACCAATTGCTGAAATGGATGCAGATGGTGTTGATGGAGGAGAAGTTTCTACAGAACCTGAAATTAAAGACAAAACTACTGAAATATCCCCACCAGCTAGTAGTGCAGGTGTTTTTTTAAAAGATGTGAAACCAGTTGGACCTACAGGATCTGGCGAAGAACCAGAAATACCTCCAGAGTTACTAGCTAAACTCGGAGCAACAGAAACACAAACCCCTACTAATAATAATGACAAATCCAGTAAAGTGAGATATTCACCAGTGGTAAGAAAATTAGCAGCTGAAAAAAATATAGATTTGTCTCAAGTTAAAGGTACTGGTTTAGGGGGTAGAGTTACTAAAGAAGATGTTATGAATTTTAATTCTTCAGCAGATAACACTCAACGAACAACAATTGAAAAGCCTACCTCGGTTGTTATTAATCCTCAAGAAGATGAGACTGAATTAAAACTAACACCACTCAGAAGAATTATTGCTGAAAATATGATAAAGAGTAACGAAATTCCTCAAGCATGGAGTTATCACGAAGTAGATGTGACTAACTTAGTAATACTCAGAAAAAATATTCGCCAACAATTTATTCAAAAAGAAGGTGTAGATATAACGTACCTTCCATTTGTTATTAAAGTTGTAGCTGATGCATTAAAATCAAACCCTCTTTTAAATTCTTCCTGGGGGGGAGATAAAATTATTATTAAAAACCGCATAAATTTAGGTATAGCTATGGCTGCACCTCATGGTCTTGTAGTACCTGTAATCCATAACGCAGATACTATGAGTATTGCAGGATTAGCTAAGTATCTTAAAAATCTTATTGATAGAGCTTTAGAAAATAAATTAACCCTCGATGATGTTCAAGGTGGTACCTTTACTGTGAATAATACTGGAGCATTAGGTTCTATAGTTTCACAACCATTGGTAAACCCACCACAAGTAGGTATTTTAACAACAGAAGCGATTGTGAAACGAGTTGTTGTCAACAAAGACGGTGCTATGGCAATTAGAGATATGATGAATGTATGCATGTCTTTTGACCACAGAGTTGTTGATGGTGCTGAAAGTGGTAATTTTATGAGAGATGTACGAGATGGTCTTCAAAAACTCGGGGAAGACACCATAATTTATTAATCTAGTTTATAATTAGAATATGAATACATCAGTTTGTGAAACAAAATGGCTTGGTACCTTAGATTATAATACCGCTTTATCTCTTCAAAAATCATTACATCAACAACGTACCAATAACCTAATTAATGATCAGCTTCTTTTTTTAGAACACCTACCTGTATTTACTAAAGGACGAAGAAGTAAAGAAGAAGATTTGTTAGAATCACCATCGTTATTACACACTATGGGAGCTGATATTATTGAAACTGATCGAGGTGGTGAAATAACTTTTCATGGTCCTGGTCAACTAGTTGTTTACCCAATTATTTCAGTTAGACGACTCAAAGGTCCCATTCAGTATGTAAGAATGCTAGAGCAATGCATTATCGAGTCTTTATACGAATTTAATGTGAATTCCAATTGTATCTCAGGATTGACTGGGGTATGGGTAGGGGATAAAAAAATTGCTGCAATAGGTGTAAAAATTAGTAATGGAATATCCTTACATGGTTGCAGTATAAACCTTTCACCTGACTTGTCTTGGTATAATTACATTATACCTTGCGGTATTAGAGATAAAGGCGTTACATCTGTAGAAGAACTAAATAAAACATCTCCCACATCTTTGGAGTTTGCTGAGATCTTTATGAAAAAATTTCAAACAATATTTTCATTTCATACATCAGATAAAATACTTACAAATAATACAATCTGATTTGAATGTCTACAAATAATATCTATACAATTTTATCAGAGGAACGACCTTTAATAATTGCAAAGTATGGGTATTCAGCAATATTCCCAGAAAATACAAATATTTCACTCGAAGCAGCTATACAAAATAATGCTGATATAATACATATCCCAGTTCAAATGTCTTCAGATGGTTACTTGGTTGTAATTAATGATATTTATCTAGATAGTAAAACTAATGGACATGGACTAGTTACATCGCAATCACTAGATTATTTAAAACAACTAGACTTCGGTGCTTGGTTCGGGCAAAAGTTTAAAAACCAAAGAATTTTAACTTTCACTGAAGTTCTAAGCTTAGTGGATTCACAAATACCATTATCAATCGAAATTAAACCAAATCAAAAATCAGGTATAGAAGCTGCTATCGAAAGTATACTTTTGCAATATAATTGTATCGATATACATGAAATATTCTCAATTGAACGTAGCTATTTAGAGAGACTTGGTCACAGGAATAATAATTTTTTGCTAGGTTTGGAGTATGATAAAAAACCTCGTAATGAATCACTGAACTTTATGAATTTAATTAATTCCAATATTATTCATATAAATGAAAAACATATTAGTGAATCATTAATACGATATTTTCACTCTGAAGATAAAATACTCATTGTTGGTGGCGATAGTAATACTAAAATGATCAATAAACTCATTAATTTAGGTGTTGATTGTATAGCCACAAATAATCCAGAAAATTTATATAAAATCATTAATATATGATAGGAAAATATTCATATCTCTTTTATAATCCAGATATTAACTATTCATTAAGACAGGTGAAAGATGAAAAGTTTAATTGAATTACAATCCGTAGATTTGTTAATGGATTCCTGCCTTAAAGAGATTTCCTTTATTGAAAATGAGATTAATGATAATTCCCGTCTTGTTGCAATACAAACAAAAATCAATCAACTTCAAAAAAATATAGATATATTGAATAAAGCCCTAAATCAATTAAATATTTCTATCGAAACAAACAATAGTAAAATATTATCATTAGAAACTCGTTTATATGGCGGTGAAATAACCAATAATAAACAATCTGAAGCAACCGCAATTGAAATTGATTTACTTAAATCTCAAACTACAGAATATGAAGAAAAATCATTACAATGTATTATCAAATTAGAACCGTACGAAAATGAATTAAAAAATACTTCTCTTATTTTCGAGTCAGCTAAAACCGAAAAAAATGATTCAAAAAAACATCTTCAAATAAAATTAGAAAATCTATATTCCAAACGTAATACTCTTCAACAAGAACAATCATATTTACTTAAAACTGTCGATAAAGCCTACTTAGAAAAATATCTGATCATTCGCAAACGAAAACCAAATGCTGTTGGACTAACTGAAAAAGGTATTTGTTCTGCATGTAATGTTAAATTACCCACCGGAGAATTAAATTTACTGAAACAATCTAGCACTATTTCATATTGCAAAACCTGTGGAGCTATAATCTTTTATATATCATGAATCATTCAATAATTATTTGCGATTCAGAATCTTATAATAATATCGACAAAAATAACGATAAGATTTTTGTCTTCAATAATTCATTAGAATCAAACAATTCTTTAATCTACAATATTATCAATTACACTCTGAATAATAGGGCAATATCTACGTGTAATATTAATTTTCCTTTGAATCTAAATCCCTTATTTTGGCAGTTTCTAGATTTATCTCGTTTTCTTCAATGGATAGGAATTACTGTCGAATTGAATATACCAAATTCAATTTATCGTCAATTCAGTGATCATTTATCTGCTCTAGATAATAAATTGGGGAAATCTACTTTAGAATACTTCCAGAAACCTGCAAGCGAAGGAAAAGTATTAGGGCGAACTCCCTTAGGTTATATTAAAGATACTAATGGAGGTTATAAAATATATGAAGAAGAGTCATTAATAGTAAAAGAAATTTTTGCATTATATGTCAACAATAATTATGGACTAAGAAAAATTGCAGCTCATCTCAATAATAAAGAAATAAAAACAAGAAAAGGGAATCCTTGGAACATAGCATCGTTACGTTTGATTTTAACAAATCCAATTTATATGGGGACATATAAAAGATATCGATTTACAAAGTTTTCCAATCATCAACCCATAATAGAATCCTCAATTTTCCGAAAAGCTCAAGATATTATGATTTCGAAATCTCCATATAGAAAATCCCCTAAGAAGGAATTTTTCTTACTCTCAGGTTTAGCTAAATGTGGATATTGTAAAAATAGCTATGTTGGAGTCCAAAAACACCAATATTGGAAAACTCACTCATCCAGATTAAATAAAGGATCATATAAATATTACAAATGCTTGTCTAATCTAAATGAAAATATATGTATGTCAGAGACGAGATCTGCCGAGAAATTTGAAACAAATATAATCGATAGAATTATTCTCTCATTACCTGTGAGTAATAACCTTTCATCTAATATTTTTTATAATATTTTCCAAAATTACTCAAAATCTCATAATGCGAAAGATTATTCTCTTGAACATCCTCAATCCTCAATATCTGAACTTATAAATGCCAATTTTATTGCAGATAATGAACATCAAAATTTTATAACACAGATATTAAACGCATGGAAATCAGATACTTTATTAACATTTATATCAAATATCTTTACCGATAAATGGGATTCTATAGAATCAGAAGAAAAACGATTAATTCTTCAACTAGCAATTAATCATATCAACGTTTATCAAAAACGAATACGCGTTTCAATATAGATTAGATTTACTTATAGATATATTTGATATATTATTATTTCTTCAAAGGGTTAAGGAAACTAGGTGGCCGCTGCTTATTATAAGTAGAGGAAAGTCCGAGCACCATCGAGCAAAGTGCTGGGTAACGCCCAGGCAAGGTAACTTGATAGAAAGTGCCACAGAAATATACCGCCTGCAATAGCAGGTAAGGGTGAAAACGCGAGGTAAGAGCTCACGGTTCCTGCGGTGACGTTAGGAATTAGGTAAACCTCACTTGGTGCAAGACCGAATAGGGAAACGTAGCTGCTCGAGTAGTTTCCGGGTAGGTCGCATGAGTGTAATGGTAACATTACACCTAGATAGATGGTCACCACCTTAACACCAAAGGTACAGAACTCGGCTTATAGGTTTCCTTAATCCTGCGAATAATTATTATAAAGTATATTTATTCTATTATAGATATCGAGATTTACTGGACAATCAGTTTTAGTTTCTTCCGCAAGTTTAATAACAGCACCACTAAGCGCATCTATTTCAATTTCTTTTTTGTTATCAAGATCAAGTTTCATTGAAGCAATCAAATCATCTGATTCATCAATAAGATATTGATATATTGATTCTGTGATACTAGAGTCATTCTGATAACCCTTTTTTATTCCTATCTCTTCTATTTCTTTCATGCATTGTTTTAATATTTCATGAGTTTGAGTATTTGCTAATACAGACTTTATATTTGTGTTAAAAGCACAAGTCATACCAGCTAAAACAGCGATAAAAAACCATTTTTTCCAGATTTCAGAAAGAATATTTTTAGTTTCAGTGAAAGGAATTTGTGCCTTTGAAAAAATATCTGACATTTTATGCACAACATCATTTTGAGAAGAATCTATACTTCCAAAAACAATATCTACAACATTTCCTTGCTGATTAACATATCCAGGTTTTTTCATTTGGGCTTCAATATAGATAAGACCAGGTATGATAGTATTTTTTCCAATAATATTTTCTAAATCTTTCCAGCTAGTGATACCATTTTGAAGGCATAGGACTTTGGCATAGGGATTTATATATTTTGATATTTGTTTGGCAACATCATCGTTATGATATGTTTTTACAGTATATATAATAAGATCTGAGTTTTTTATCGATTCGATTGAATCTGTGGCCTTTACAGGAACAAGCTTTACACCGTCATTTGTTTCTAAATATAATCCATTTTTTTGCATAGACTCAAGATGACTTCCTCTAGCAATCAGTGTTGCATTAACTCGTATTTGTGCCAATTTATGTCCAATATAACTTCCAACTGCTCCTGCTCCCATTATGGATATTTTCATTTTATTTCCTTTTTGGATTCGTTATTTTCCAAATTGTAGAATTGGATTCATCGCTTATTAAGAATATTTCACCTTTTGAATTAACATCAACATCACGAATTCTTCCTATTTTATCTTTAAGAATAATGGTTTCATTACTAACATTTCCATCATTAATACTAATTTTTAGAAGCATTTTGAATTTTAA
>CEQO01007438.1_pt1 | contig 29093 bp, 36 predicted proteins | sample 531101 | NCBI WGS metagenome assembly CEQO01 (sample SAMEA2621272, study PRJEB7988) | marine metagenome | isolation source: saline water (ENVO:00002010), including
CCATTTAATTCTCCCTATTAAAATGTGCCACCGTTTAATATTAAATTACCACTTTCAGTTTTTATTTCAGTTCTCGTTACAAATTTTTTACTAGTATCATCATATTGAATCATTGCACCATCGTCTAGCGTAGCCGCATTTACGTCAGTTAATCCAGTAAGTTTATTAACGTTACTTTGTAATTGACTGACCGATGGTGAAGTTACAGAAACGTTTTTCGGTCCTGTAGTATTATTATTAATTGTAGCAGTTGTATTAGTACCTGTACTATACGTTGCAGTAATATTGTTTGACATTTTTACCTGTTAATACTGTGTTGTTATAACAATATTTATAATAATTAAGGTATCTAAATCAATTACAATTATGTATTATCTACTACTTTTTTTCTTTTTCAGCGTCTGTTTTAGGTTCTGGTTTTTTAATTTCAATACCTAATTCGTTTGCGATAGCGTTATCATAGTGAGCTTGTAAAATTGCAATCTTTTCTAACTCTAAAGATAATTTAATTTTAGTTGCTTGTAAATCTTGTCTTACTATGATAGAATTGTACGTTTTAGTTGACAATTCACTTCTTTTATAGTCTTTACCGTCTATAGTAAAAGTTGGTTCTGTCGCAGGTGCTGTAGTTGAGTTGATATTTTCACTACTCATGTTGTATTTCTCCTTGTTATTATACGTTAGGTCTAACTGTTATTAGACCTTCAATTATTCTTGTTACTGTACCTGAAGAATCTGTTATGTCTAAATCATAAACATATCTTGCAGGAGCTTCTAAAGCAGCAGTTTGTGTTGCAGTTAGTGACATAGTGACATCTCCCGATGTTCTATCACTTGCAAAAGCTATAGTCAAATCTGTTCGTGTTCTTGTGGAACTGTATCCCAAAGCCATCTTTGCAGTTGCTGTATATCCAGTTAAATCTAGCGCTGTTCCTGCGTTATCTTTGACTGTTACAGTTGAACTGAATGTGGTTCCTTGATCTATATTGTAATTAGCTGTTGCTGCCATAGTATTATTTATACGTATAAATAATAGCATTATTCTAAAGAAGGTAAAAAAATGACTATTGACACACAATGGAGATATAGAAATACTGCTGTTCCTACACAGACTTTTGAAACTCCATCTGATTTTTTTGACAATCTTTACACTGGCGCCATAGACGCTGAAGATGTAAAAAAACATAAAGATAATAATCTGAAAAATGTAGAGGCATTTGATTCATATCTACTTGCAGATAAAAGAACCGTTATTACATGTAGAAGATTTAAAAGTTTAGACGATTATAATGAATGGAAAAGAGTTAGATCGTTACTACCAAAAGTAGATTTTCATGTGTTAGAAGAAGAAGGTGAGTTTATAAATGTTCAACCAGGTACTAATGTTGTAACAATACCTCCAATAGATACAGAATTGTGGGAACAAGAACATAAGGATGAGGAGTTTAACTAATGACAAAAGTTATAAAAAAATGGCAACTTAAAAACGCAGACGAAACTAAAACATTTGGATCAGTTGAGGAGTTTTTCAATCATTCATCTTCAGTAGATGTTGATACAAACCTTTTAGACAAACATATTGAAAATGACGATTCATTCTGTACTGGCAAACTTGGATTTTTACATGATGACAAAAAACATGTTATCATAGTAAGAGAATTTGGTAGTGCTGATATGTACGATCAATGGGACGCTAAAAGAAAAGAATTAGGTGATATTGATGATTTAATTGAAGAAGTTGAAATGCCAGTTAAAGTTAATGAAGCATACGACTTTGATGTAGAAGTTGACGGAGAATAATTTTATTCTATATATTATGAATGAATGTAATTATATTATCACATAAAAGAAGTCTTAACAAGTCCGAAGGACTTATTACAGCGAATTTAAATAACCACATCACATTGGTTTGTGATGTGGTGCCTAACAAGTCAGGCGATCGCTATAAACCTTTCATAGAACACATAGACGATTTAATTGTATCAAAAAAATTTGATATAATAGAGATTACACAAAAAGTTTTATCTTGTGATAAAGTATATTGTGTATCAGAAAATTTATTTCCTATACAAGCACAATTAGAAAGTTACTACGGCATACAGAATATATCTGCCTTTGCAGCTGAAGTCTTTGCAAATAAACAAAAGATGGATGATTTCTGTAGATCAATAGGTCTAGGTCATAACGTACCTAAAAGTATTACACCAACGTTTCATAGTCAGTTAGATATATTTGATGGTGATGAGTTTTTTACAAAGCCTGATATAGGTACAGGTAGTAATTCTTTCTATCCTAAATCTGAACAAAATGTACCTACTATAGAATATAGAAGATGGAATAACAAACATCATTTTTTAGATCATCTTACTAAACTAGAACATAATAATAAATTTTTTGACATAAACAAAAAAGGTATACAGAATGAAAACTTTAACAATGTACCTTGTAAGATTATGGCACAAGAGTATTACTGGTCTGAACAACCATCTATATCGCCATACGGTTATGTTAAGAACGGTAAAGTAGATTGTTTATTCTACGTTAGAAACGCAAAAGTTAAATACGGTGATATATTAGACTTCAATAAAAATCCTATAGATCAACACTCAATCAGTAAGAAAAGTGATATTGCAAAAGATATGGCAGTATGGTCTATACCTGTGAGTCAAGTAGATGAAGAACAACATAAAATTATGTGTGGTTTTATACAGACTATAGTTGACAAATTAAAAATAAGAGAAATGTACTTTGCAGGTCCTGACTTTCATATATCAGGTAAAAAATTAATTGCAATAGATTTTAATACACGTATAGGTCAGTTTATTAATATATTAGATAAGTTACCTGGCAATAATATATTCAACAATATAGGCAACGAAAAAGAACCAGAAATAACAAATCATTTACTTTGGGGTTGTACACAATTAAAACCTGGCGTAGTAAAAGATATAAAAAATATAGAAGTAGTTGAAAAATATTTAAATTATTTAAATGATAAGATTAAAATAGGTATGAAGATACCCGAATTTCAAAATCTACAAAATAAGAAGTTTAGTGTGAATTTAAATATTACTGGAAGAGATCAGCAAGAGCTGTTTGACAACTATAAGGATGCCAACCAGCTCTTACATAATTGTATTACTTACTAAAGTTAGCAACAGCTTCTTCAAACATATCTATTGTTTGATTAGTACCATTCCCAACATAAGTAACTGAGCCTTTGAATTTATCATTCCACTCGGCAGTAGTAGAGAGGTTTGTTACCGTAGAACGTAATTCTTCAGTTAAGGCGTAGTTAGCATTAATGGTGATGATTGCGTCAACAAATCTAAAACCTAATTCACCTTTTTCTGAAAAGGCAATACATTTAGATCCATCTTCCTCTAATGCGGCTTGACGTGAAGTAATTGTAAAGACAGTATCAGCGTCTTTGCCGATATAACCTTTAGTAGTACTTCCGCTGCCAGAATAAGGTACAACTACAAAATTTACATTATATTTTGCACCTAAATTTGTAAGAAATTTTGCAACTGGTTCTGATCCCCATGTTGCAATCTTAACAGTTTGACCATTCATATCTTCTAATGAGTTAAATTGTCTGCTACACATAAGTGTTTCATATGTCATTAAAGCTACAATATTCTCTTTTGAGATAGTTGGACTTTTCATACTATTATCACCTGGCCATTCACTAGACCAAATAGTTAAAATTGATTCAGTACTTTCATCAGCACCTTCAATATAAGAATATGCAGTTACTGGATTATCCGCTTGAACAAAGTCAGCGTCAAGTCCTGAGTCGTTGATTGTTGAAAGTATTTGTCTAAACACACCTTCTTTTGAACCTGGGTTCACTATTTGTACTTCAGCGTACAAAGAAGTTGCGAAAAACATACTCATTATTATTAACATTATTTTTTTCATTTTATCTCCTATAAGATTATTAATGTTCTAATTAAATTTTCATAAAATAGATCGCTTAGAAAATATCCGTAAATAACAGGACTTGTGTCCCAGCGTCTAATTAAGAAACCGATTATAGACAAAACAAATATACAGATAATCATCCATTCACGTATGGAGAATATTGATATACTTGCAATGCTAATTATTGAGAGAAGTAAGACGTTTGCGATAGTCCTATAACTTTTATAGTAATATGCAATCTTACCTAACAGATTGAAACCGTACCAGCTTAACCATAGACAGAAAGCAGTCACAAAGGGTATAACGTAGATTATATCTTTTAGATTGTTTAATGTGTTTTCTGCGTTAAATACGAATCCATCTTCTAACATAATATAATAAATCAAAACTTCACTACCCGTAATTGGTATCGCTAGTATAAGCAAAGGCAATAGTGATGATAAGGCGCCACTATTATTTGCTGCCTCTGCGGCTGCTATGCTTTTTAGTACAGGTTGTCTAAAAAAACTTTTGACTATATTTGCACTTGCATAACTGCCAAGAATATTTGTTACGCCAGGTATAAGACCACACCAAAATCCCACAAAACTTCCTAGTAGTGAAGGTGTTGTAGTTCCTTTACCTATTGTAAAGTTATTTATACGTTTAGGAACTTCAACTTTTAAACTTTTATATTTTGTTAATTCTGGCACAATATATAATCCTATCATAACACTTGCAAAGGGTATACCTATTGCAAGATACGAGTTACCAAATGTAAGAAAACTATCAAACGTTATTGGGTCTACACCTATCTTGGCAATAATACCACCAAGTATGAATAACATAATTGTAATATATTTTTTTTGTTTTGTCAATAGTGTAATTAATAAAATTGCAGCTGCAACTATGAATGTCTGTAATACACTATTATAAAATCTAAAAACTTCAATGATATAAGGTAGTACTAGTATGAATATTGATGTTGCAAATATAACACCTATCGTACTACTTACAGCGTTTGACGCTACAGCAAGATTACCAAAACCTTTTAAGAATAATCTATGCCCATTTCTTGCAGTCATTATACCCGTGGCGTCACCAGGTATACCATACAATATTCCAGTAACACTATTCGTATATTGTGTGGCGATAAGAATAGTCACGTAATACATCATTACATTTACAGGTTCTATATTAGTTAAAAACGGATATAGTGTTGCAGTCGCAACAAATGGTCCTGCACCTGGTATTAAACCAAATATAACACCACTTAAAGTACCTATTACAGCCCAAAATATTGTATCAATCATTAAAAGTATTTTCTAAAGCCTAGATTAAAAGTTCTATCGTATTGATTGTAACCATCAGGTCTTTCGTAAGACTTATCAAAGACGTTGTTTATACTCCAAAAGAAAGTAGTATTGTCAACATCAATGTTATAACCTATATCAAATGTTTCAACAGCAGGCATATCTTTTCTTGCATATGTTGAAGCGTCAATATCTTTGTGTTTGCCAAAGTAATTAAAGTCAACATAGAAGTTATCATAATATACTGTTGATGTATTCTGCCAGTTAGGTCTTCTTAACATGTCTTTATTGTCACCATCTTTTGATACTGTATAAGATAAACTATTATTCAATTGTATCTTACCATATGTAAATGTATTGTTTAATTCTACACCGTGTTGTTTACTTTGTTTAGTGTCATTAACATAAGTGTTTGTATCATACTTTAAAAGATTATCTATTTCTGACTCAAAGTAAACAAACTTATGACCATCTGATTTATAACCTATTTCCCATGTCTTTGATTTTTCAGGTATTAAATTACTGTTACCTAGAAATCCATAATTGTTTTTACCATACATCTCGTAAACTGTAGGTGCTTTGTAACCTGTAGAATAACTTAAATGTACACCATTTTTTTCTACAGCAATTCTGCCTGTAGTTTGATTGTCAAATGTATTAGGTGTATCTAATCTAACACCACTATGTAAAAAGACACCACTATCAAGTTGTTTATCTAAATTTACATAGTAACCATGATTATGTCTTTCTTTATCTACGTTTGAATCATAACCTGCAATGTTAGTATCAAAATCTACTTCTTGTAGATTGTGTTCAAAACCTGTAGTTAAAGATAATGTTTCTTCTGGATGAAATGTATGACTAGCGATAAATGTTTCTTGGTCTGAATTGTAAATATCTTTTGTGCCTTTATCGTCATATGTTCTTTTGTGTTTTGATTTCTGAAAAGAAAACTCGGTATCTTTACTTTGTAAAGAAATATATTGATTGTTGAATTGCCATTTAGATGTATAATCAGTATAGTCTGTAGATTTATCTAAATCAGATTTGTTTACAGTTTGAATTATATTTGACTTTAACATCCATTTGCCTAAAAACTTCTCTACTTGAAAGATATAGTTTCTGTCAGCGATACCATCTTTTTCTGTACCATCTACTACAGATATACCATCAGCAGTTTCGTTCTCTATTCTAAAGTCTATGATAAAACCTTTTGAGTAATCTGCTTTACCAAGTTTTATTATTTGTGTTTTCTGACCAAAACTACCACCAGATAACTCAATATAATTTAGACCATTTGCCTGTGTAACCATGTTGATAACACCACCTATTGCATTAGGTCCATAGATACTACCCATAGGTCCTTTAATTACTTCAACTCTATCTACACCAAGAAAACTATGTGCAAATAAGTCTTCAGTACCATTCGGTGTTGAGTTATCTTGTATAGCAATACCATTAAGTGTAATAAGAGTATGGTTTGAATTTGTACCTCTCATAAAAGTAGAAGTTAACTGACCATCAGGACCAGATTGTACAACGTTCAAAGAAGATACTTTTTGTAATTCGTCTTTGTCTGCTGATACAACTTCATATGAATATGTTTTATGAGTTAGATCGCTTGAGTTTCTAATAAATGTTTTACAGATATAGATAATCATAGTGCCATCTTCATCAAATTGTGGCCTATCACCTCTACAGTCATCTGCTTTAGCGTTTGTAAAACTAATTAGTAATACAAATAGTGTGAGTAATATTTTATACATAATTTTCCTATCATAACACATATCAAACTTGATACCAAAAGATTAAAATCAAAAGGTATTGCTTGAATGTAAGTTTGTAATAAATTGCCACCGTATGAATACCATACAGCGAAGTTAACAACAACGTGCCAAATCAAAACCCCTAAAAACGTTGCTGTTATACTATTACTTATATGTCTGCCTAGTAAGACAAAAATCATCATACAACCATAGACAGGTATCATTAGGCCATGAAAACCTAAAAACACATCTTTAAATAACATTAAAGATAATGGTATGCCGTATTGTATTTTTTGATTACTTGTAATACTAGGTAATAATATTGCAATAGCAAATAAGGGTGTTATATTCATGTCTCCCACCTGTTCATTTCATGCTCCAAAATGCTTTGTTATTTGTAAATAGTGTGCCTTCGTAGTATTTAATTTTTACTCTCTCAAACCAAAACTTTATATCTACTATTAAAGTTATTCTATCATTTTTATTTTTCAAAGATTTAGCAGTTCCGTGCATGTAGTTCGCACTATAAATTATAGGCGTATTATTTGTATGTTCTACTTTTTCTACTATCTGGTCAAACTGATCTATGAATAGTATTGGTGTCTTTGACCAATCATCATCTGGTTCATCACATATAACAGGAAATTGTAGTTTAGTAAAGTTTTCAAAGTCCCAATGATTTGGTATACCACCTGGGTGTACTCTACTAAAATATATTCTATCTTCATCTATATCAACGTTTATATTTTGTTGTAGTTGTTTATAAAATTCATGTTTACGATCAAACGTATTGTTTTCATCTATAGGCCAGTATTGTGGTAACTTATCTTGTCTATGTACCCACTTTGTTTGATCTATCGTGTTATAGAAATCTACAATCATTTCTTTATCAAACTTTAGTGTCTTGGCTTCTACAGAATAAAAATCACTCACTTGATACTCCTATGTTTTTTGTATTCTTACTTAACCATGTGCCGTCTATTGCTCTCTTGTACATTTCTGTAGGATGTGTGTGTATGTTTACAGAAAATACAACTCTTTCTTCCTCATCATCTATAGGTGTAGGTACAGCATGTAAAACTCTGCTATCAAAAAATACAGGTGTACCGTTATCGTGTATTTTACTTTTCTCAAAGTTAAATCTTTCTATTTCTGTATAGTTTTCTGTTGCGAATATTTGAGGTGTAAGATTAAACTTACCTTTCACAGGAAACAATACAGCACCCCAACGTCTATGGTCATAGTGTAGATTAATACCACCTGGTGGTAATTTAGAAAAGAAACACCATGGTTTCTTTTTTTCAACTCCTCTTTCACTACTGCCTACAAAATCTAAAGTACTATTTTCTACAATATCTTTCCACATATTTTCATATGGTATATTTCTACATTCTTCAACAGTCCATGTTACACCTGTTACACTAGTGCCATCAACCCAATCACTAGGTTTTAGACTATCTAATACATCTCTTAACCATTGCTGATCGTAATAGATGTGGTGACATTTGACGTAGAAATTACCTTGTTCAACCATGACTCATCTCCGTAAATATTCTGTACATAGGTGGTCTGTATAAATTACAATGGTCATAATCAACTTTGTTTACTTTCAAACCTACATGACCTGCTAATGTATTTACAGCGTGTTCAGTCCAGTTAAAGTACCAAGTATATTTCCAGTTTCTATCATAAAAATAAAATGCACTATTCTTTTGAGCGTGTTCTAAATCACCATGTATCCAAGTATGACCATATGGGTGATCTGGTTGAAATACCTTATAATAATTGTGAACATGTGACCATAATAGTAGACCACTAGGTGCTAGACATTTTTTTAATGTCATAAAATTTCTATATTGTTCATCATACGTATACCAATTTTGTGAACCAAAACATATAATAACATCCCAAGTTTGACCTTTAGGATCAAATTCAGATTGTAATGACATGTGATCTGCTTCTTTTCTATAAGGGTCTACACCAGTTACATTTTTTAAATGATTTTTATATTCGTTTACACCACACCCCATATCTAATATTGTTAGATTGGGTCTTTCTTCTTGCATTTTTTGTAAACGTTTAACAAGTGCTTCACCTCTTATGTTCCATTTGTTTGCAATAGGTTTATCGTTTACATCTTTTATCTCACCTACGACACCTGTTGTACTCGTACCATTTTCTGCTACAAAGTAATTACTTTGATATTGTCTGTCTATTTCTTTTACGAAATCGCCCATTGTTTTACCTTTCCAATCCATAATACCACCAAGACGTATAGGATATTCTTTATCTCTTACTGTCATAGAAAATTCTTTTTGACAAGTAAGAAGAAAGTCCATTGTAAAAGGCAATTGATTGATAGGGCTATCTACTGATATATTCCAGTAAAATAATTCTTGTACTTTATTCCATATTAATTTGTTTATCATTTTATTCTCCAAGACTCACTAAATCTACCTCTAACGTGTATATCTCTGAGCCATTCCATTTTGTCGTCAATAGGTCTGAAATCTTTTTTGTTGCGATCAATAATCTCATCATATTCTGGATACATTTCTTTGAATACATCAAATATATTATTCTCGGTATAGAACAAGTGAGAATAAGCTGTATCTGTATAATAATTTATATCTTTATTAAGTATCTTATATCCAATGTCTTTGTACTCATTAAGTGCTTTAAAATAATGTTCTCTAACATCTAGTTTATGTTTCATAAATGTTTTGTTTTTAAACAAGTTTGAATATATGTCTGTAAACAATTCACTTCTATTACCATTAATTTCATAATAACAATCAGCATGATATTTTGCAAGGCCATACCAATACATTGGTATTAAAAAACTTCTACTGTAAAAGAAACCTTCAAAGACTTGATCCCTTGTCATTTTATCTGTTGCAACAGCAATCTCATCTATTACATCATTGTTATATGGCTTTGCAGTACCTTTAATATTTTGCCATATCATTTCAGGAAAACCTGTATTAAATTCTGTATTACTTAATCTACTTAATGTATTAATCTGTATCATATCAAACGGTGCAGGCATGTCAACTATTTCATGTAGACCATACTTAAATGTTTCTAAACTATCGCCAGGTAGAGGAAAGATTAATTCTGTATAAGATGAAACACCTTTGTCTTTTAAATCTTTTATAATAGGTCTAAAACTTTTTATATCAAAAGCATTTCTTCTTTTAACATTTTTTAATGTTTCAGGATTTGTACTTTGTAAACTAAAACCAAATGTATCATCAACATGAGCGTCTTGTAGTTTCTTTGCTAATCTCATTATCTTATCACCGTGTGTCTTTGCCCATGTAGGCATAAATCTACCATTGAATATACCTAGTTTTTTTTGACTTACTACAAAATCTACAAGTTTTTCATCTCTAGGAAATATACCAAAGTTACTATCTGCAACATCAATAGCACTTATATTTCTATCACACATCCACTTTAATTCTTTCAAACACTTTTCTGTTTCAAACATTTGTATCTTTGTATATTTCTTATGACCTATATCACAGAAAGAACAAGTATAAGGACAACCTCTATTACCTTCAAATATTGCTCTGACTTTTTGATTGTTGCCTTTTAGTAAACTATCAAAGAAACCATTAAGATAAGGACTAGGTATCATTTTAGGGTCGGCATATTCTGCCTCAGCTGCATTGTTAAAATCTTTTGTAACTACACCTGGTATATTAAGATCATCATCTATTAATAATCTTCTCATTGTTTCTTCCCCATAATATGCTAATACAGCGTCAACTTCAGGATGTTCTTTACACCATTCAGATGTATATTTTGGTTCAGGTCCACCTACAACAATTTTACATTTAGGATACTTCTTTTTTATTTCTTTCAATACGTCATATGTTTGTTTCCAATTCCACATATAACAACTTGCAGCTATGAAATCAGGATCAACTATATCAATCTTTTTGTTCCACCATACACCTGCAAGTTTATATCTGTTTCTTACTTCTTCAAACTGATTACAATAAGACCAGATCGTACCTACTGCTTGTGGTAAATAGGCAGCGTCTGTGCCCAAAGGTATCTGTAGAAAATAGAAGTTACGCATTTTTGAAATTCTTTGTGTCTGTCCATATAGTCTTCTTGTCAATCTTGTCAAATAACTTATCAACCCACTCAAATAAATCCATCATTAATACCCAACGAGGTCCTGTATCAGTTAATTGTCTAGGCACAGCATGTACCATACGTGTATTGAATATAACAGGACTATCAACTATAAATGATTCTACTGGATGATTGAATTGATCGTAAAAGTATTGAGGTGTATTTTCAAAATCACCTTTCAAAGGTATACCTAGATTACCCCACTTGTTGTGGTCAATATGGTTTACCAACCCACCAGGTTTCACATTACTAATAAAAAATGATGGTCTTTTAAATTCTGTATTAAGACCTTCATATAATTCATTTAGTATAGGAAATTGTTTAGGGTTTAAAGGTAGTTCTTCAACATTCCAAAGTAAACCATTTTGATCGTACCCTTGTCTCCATGTTGCTCTTTCAGCATATTCAATTATCTCATTGAAAACGTTAGTGTCGTATTGTAATTTAAATTTTTTATGATACCACATTATGCAAACCTATATTGTTCTATTAGTGTTTTAAATAATTCTTCATCAAACTTTAAACAGAATACACACATTATTATATCTTCAGCAGTACTGAATACTGAATGTCTTTTGTTTGCATTGAAATAATATAACGTGCCATCTTCTACATCTCGTACCGTATCTTCATATATAAACTTTAAATCTTTCTTATTACAGTTATTAATAAAAGCAATTAATCTTATTTCTTCATAACCATATTCTATTTTGTTTATATCATAATGTTCAGGAAAATATCCACCTGTGTTTAGTTTTAGAAAATGACATCTCCCTAACCAAGGTTTCCAAGGTTCAATTAGTTTCTGTATTTCTTCAGACTGTTTGTATACCTCGGTGTATTCTTTTATATGATGATTTGTAATACTAGTACCATGTATCTTATTGTATTGTAGTAAACTATCTAAATCAGGTATACCACTTAACTTACCATCTAAACTTGTTATACTCAAACCCCACCTGTTATTTGGGTTTCTTAAATTGTAAGGTTTCCAATGATGTTTAAATCCTTCAATGTCTTTCATTATTTGTTTAGAATTAATCTTTTGTTTCATTTGTAACCAATCACCCATAAATGAAAGTCTTTGAAGTGCTTTGTTAATTCTATCTACACTACTCATACAAATTTTATCCTTTTGTTTTTTTCATTCTGTTCCCAGTTTACTAACGTACCATCTAGTAATCTTTTTTCTATATCTTCATAACTGTTATGTCGCCAAGCACAAGTTATAATAATTCTATTCTTTTCTGTTTTGTTTTCAACACCATGTATTTCAGGACCTTTAAATATCCAAGGTGCAAATTCTTTTGTCAATCCATTTTTTTCATATGTCATTCTATACTTTTCTGTACTTCTATCAAAACTATCATAGAAGACTTGTGGACTTGTATCACTAAACTCGCCTTGTATTGCAAAGTTTAAAGCAGTAGGTCTGTTTCTATCTTGGTGTGGCGGTGCACCACCTATTGCTGTTTGTGTGTACAGTACAGTATCAAAAGATATTGCAGGCGTAAAAAGCTTTATCAACTCATAGTGAAACTCACTAAAAGGATAGTTTTTACATTCTCGTCTAGCGTTAAATGCCTCTTGTACAGTCCATCTTATGTGACCACAATCAAACAGATACCAATTGTTCTCGTCTATATTCTCTAAATGATTTAATAGATATTCTCTATCATACCAAAGAGATTTAAGTTCCCGACAATACGGTGCTGATCTTGTTTCTTCCAAGGACGTCAACCTTATCTCTGGCGTTATCATTAAACCTTTCATAATTTGTTTGTATAATTTCTAAATACTTTATCATTGTATCAGCGTCTGATACTTGAAAACACGTCATAGGATTGTGTGTAAAGTCTTCATACTTACAATGTTTCATAATTAGATTGTCTATAATCATAGCGTATCTATGACTACAATTTCCTAGTCCCTCTTTACTCATACTCTCTAACATACCTATAGATGTAGCCCAATCACCATTAGGGTCAGGTAAGTTTTTTAAATAAGATAGATGTTCGGATTTGTGATATGCGTTTTGTACAAAACAATTATCAACACTTGTAAAATATACTTCATCAATTCCTAGATTTCTTATTTTACTATAATAAAAGTCATATGCTTTTAAATGTGTGGCTGCATATTCAACTAGAAATACACCAGGCAATCCTATGAGTAAAATCTTTTTGTCTTTAAATAATTCATGTGTTGAATACCAATTTGTAGCTGCACTATCTTTGTGCATAGTTTTTATATCTGGTATTATATCGCCAACTCTTATCATAACATAATCTCCTTTGATTTCAAAAAACATCTTTTGGCTTTTCTTCCCCACCAAAATAAATGCTTTGAGTGATCTACTATATCTTTATATTTATAAACGGTTACAGAAACGATATTGTTAACTAAAACTAATGGCTTGTTATCGTAAAACCAACTATACCAATTCTTATCAAATTGTTTTTCTATATCATCTCTATCATATGTGTCAATAATGTGCTTGTTAAACTGGCACGCTTCTGATACATCTACATTATATTCTTTCTTACATATGTCTATAACTTCTTTATGTACCTTGTCTATGTTTTTATACAAGAAAGAAGCTGTTGCACCATTATCTTGTATATGAAAATCATCGCCACCCTCTATTGTTCTACCCCATGTCTTATCTTCAAATAAACTTTGTTTCAAACTGTTTGTGTGATTTTTATATTCTTCATTTAATATACCATTACCATTCCTACTATACTCAAATAATTTTTTATAAAAATCTATAAATGGTATATTGTGTTCTCGGTTTAGATATGTGGCTGCAACTTGACTAACGCCATGATAGTGATGAGGTATTACAAGACCTTTAGCGAAAAAATACATGTCTATGTAATCTTGTTTACTATAACTTTTACTTTCATATGCAACATAATCAATCTCACCATTACTATCTTTAGGATAAGTATTACCACCTGCAGGTGCAGCTGTCTTTGTATATTTGTATCCGTATTTGTTTTTATATTCAGGTTCAGAAAAAGGAGTATTAGGTACAATACTTAAAGGGTGTACTGTCAACGCATGGTCACTTCCTAATTCTAATATCTTACCTATACCTTCTATCCATGTGTCTAATGTTTCTTCAGGTAAACCTACAATCAGTTCACAATAATTATCAACACCTGCTTTGTTATAATCGCCAACAATTTGTTCTAATTTTTCATTTGCAAGATTAATTCTTTTGATTGCTTTAAGTGTTTTAGGATTCATACTTTGTAAAGCAATTGTAACACCACGTCTTATCTTTGCTTCTTTATTAAGAATTTCACCCAACTCTACAATACGTTTAGGTTGTTGTTTTGCTGTACTGTAATCTATCTGTCTAGGATAACCAGTTTTATTTCTGACCTTTGCAATATATTTTATAAAGTCAACATCTCTATTGAACATACCTACATTACTATCGCCAAAGTATAAGAAGTCAATTTTATTTTTTACAATCCAATCTATCTCACCTATTACTCTATCATAATCAAACATGGCAATCTTATTGTAATATAAATCTTGTTGATCGCAGAAAGAACAACTATATGGACAACCTCTATTAGTTTCTATGATAGCACTATATTGTTTACCAGGTTTCATAAGACTATCCATTAACCCACTTAAATAAGGACTTGGTATGTCGTTTAATTCTCTATCTGGTTTAGGTGGCGTGTAAGAGTCTTTTGTCATTACGCCAGGGTATGTATAGTTACCTTTTAGTATTTCAGCAAATGCTCTCTCACCTGCATATGTAACTATAATATCGCATAGGTCAGTATTGTCTTCTAACCAACTTTGTTTGAATGGCACTTGTGGTCCACCCATTACTATTTTACAATTAGGATATTTCTTTTTGACTGCTCGTGCTAACTGACAAGTTATGTCCCAGTTCCACACGTAAGTTGATAATGCTAAAACATCAGGATTGTCAATCTTCTTTAGATAGTCCTCTACGGATTCTCTCTCAAAGAAGATGTCGCCTAATTCCCAATCTGTTACCTGCGTCTTACAATATTCCCATATGTAAGCAACACTTAATGGTAAAAAGATGGCGTCAGCAATTAGATTGTTTATTTGAGTAAAATATACCTTTTTCAAGTTTCATTCCTTAATTCTCTACTCTACCCTCTATTGATATTTATACATAAATATGTTATAATTAGTTATGAAAAACGTTAATTTAGTATGTACAAGTAAGCCTGGAGATGGTCTGTTTCATTACAGTTATGAACATTGTTGTTTTCTCAACGATCTAGGTATAAACGCTAAACTTATAATAATACCAAACAAAAAACATACAGAGCAGGATTATATAGACGCTATAAATGAGTGTTATATAAAATGTGAAAATATAATCTTTAATAATTATATGCCAAAGTCAGATGATATAACTTTGATAATGGGTAGAAGTATGATTACACTTGCATACCTTGATTACAATAGTTATACTGAAGAACAAAAATTAACATTACATAGTTTGTTTGGTGGTAAACTTATATCAGTATATTCAGAAAATCATCCTAAAGAATATCCTCTTGCAGTCCAACATTTTAATTTTACACCAGAAAAAGTTGTTGACTTATGCGACCATGAAGTTTATGTAAATGGCGTAGGTAAACAATTTGAGAAGATAATAAATTTTAGTATCTACAAACCTGTAGTAGATGATATAAAAGTTAAGTATCTATTTTTAGGAACTAATAGAACATACTATAGAGAAGTTGAAAGACACATAAGAGATTATCCAGATCATGGTATCTTAGCATATAAAGACAAATATATTAATGAAAAACGTAATCACTTATTTGTACCTGTTAAAAATTTACTAGGAATATTTGACACGTATGTTTACACAAAACCTAACTTTGATCCTGCACCTAGAATAATACAAGAATGTAAGTGGTTAGGAAAAGAAGTGATTTATTTAAGAGATAAATCTATTAAAGATGGTGGACCTATATATTGGGAAAGACCTGCAAAATGTTTAACTGAACAAAAAGATAAGATAGAAAATTTATTAAGATGGATAGAGAAGTTATAAGCGATACAAGTCCTATTTCTTTTTTTAGGCGTCCTAGAAATGGTATCAATGTTGATATAAGTTTTAGATGTCCTTTAGAATGTATGAGATGTCAAAGACAAACCCATTTTACGTTTCATGGTAGAAAAGTGTATGGTAAAGACGCAACAATGGACGAAGTAAAAAAACTAGCAGCTCACTTTACACAATTAAATTTTTGTGGTCAGTTATCTGATCCTGTACATCATCCTAAATTCCCAGAAATATTAGAATATCTGTATAAAAATGGTAATGAGGCTTCAATACATAATGCCTCATCAGCTAAATCTGAAAAGTTTTATATAAAATGTTTTGAGGCACATCCTGACGCAAAATGGATATTTGGTATAGATGGTATGCCTGAAGAAAGTAGTATGTATAGAGTTAACCAAGATGGTGAAAAGTTATTTAAGATTATGTTAAAAGCAAAAGAGTATCTTACAAAGACGCCATCATGGCAATATATCGTGTTTAGTTACAATGAACACAATATAGAAAAAGCAAGAGACCTTGCAAAGAAACATGGCCTTATGATGATTATGTTACACTCGTCAAGGTGGATGGCTGAAAGTGATCCTTTAAGACCTAAATCTACAGAATACAATTTACAGTTTCAAGGATATGTAAGAGATGAGTAAGTATAAAGGCAAGTTTGTTGCTCAATGTATGAATGGTAAAATGCAATTGGCTATGAACAATAGAGGTGTTCTAATGCCTTGTTGTTGGTGTGACCATGAGCATACGTTAAGCACGCCTTTGTTTAAGAAGATGGAAAAAGTTAGTAAAGTAGCAGAAGCAGATAGTATTGAAGATATATTATTTTCAGATGAATGGTTAGATTTTGAAAAGATAATGAGAGAAGGTGAGGCAGGCGATACAAGTAGAGTACCTGAAAATTGTATGTATCATTGTAGTGGTAGAGGTGAAGATGAAGAAAAAGTTAAAATAGAACATCACATAGACGAAATAGGAGAGTCTATAAACAAACATAAAGCATGAAGAAATATTTAATAGTAAGTGGTTGTAGTTGGGGCGATCCTAACTTTATTTCAGCAGAACATCCTGACATGGATATATCTTGGAAAATGTGGCCTGAAATATTAGCAAAGAAGTTAGATATGCAACTTATAAATCTTTGTAAATCAGGTCAAGGGCAAGAATATATCTATAGCACATTGATTGATACATTACAAACTATGCCTATTAGTCAAATAGGATTAATGATACCTGCGTGGTCAACAGCACCTAGACGTGATTATCAAATGTCAGGATTTCAAACAAGAAAACAATTGTGGACTGCCGATCAATTTGATTGGCGTGGTTGTATTGAATATTGGATAGATAGAAGTATGAGATATTATTACACGTTTCAATCTATTATGGAATTACACCGAATACCCTACAGACAAATACAGATGGTTCACTTGTACACAGGTTATATGTGGGAAGAATTAAGAAAAAAAACAAATCATCCTCCACATAAAGATAATGAAGACAATTTAGAAGGTGATGACTATCTATGGAAACAAGAGTACAAAAAAATGTGCAAAGAACAAATATTAAGTAGTCCTTATTATAATAAAATAAATAAAAACTTTATTGATTGGGATAGAGTTAGCATACCAACTGAAGTCAATAGATTAGGACCTAATTATGTAGAAAGAATATCAGAAAGAGATAAACATCCAAATGAAAACGGCCAAAAACAGATAGCGGGGTTAATATATGACAGGTTGGGATAGAGAATATCTAGCAAATAAAAATGAATATTTAAAACTTTTTGATAATGTTATGCAAAAAGAAAACGAAAGAAACGTAGAGTTTTTAGAAAAACGTATTGCAAAAACTATTGGTAGAAAATTTGCAGTTGCAGTAAATAGTGGTACAGACGCTTTACATTTTTCACTTATCGTAAACAATATAGGACCTGGTGATGAGGTATTAGTTACAAACTTTTCTTGGATATCTTCAGCGTCTGTTGTATCAATGGTAGGTGCAACGCCTGTATTCTGTGACGTAGATTTAGAAACAAATCATATATCAGTTGATAGTATGAAACGTATGTATTCAGATAAAGTAAAAGCAATTATATATCCACACTTGTTTGGCAATATATCTGATATGCAATATATTCAAAAGTTTTGTGAAGAAAAGAATATTAAACTTATAGAGGATGCTTGTCAATCGTTTGGTGCAAATAGAGATGGTCAACACGCAGGTACATATGGTGATGTTTCAACATTAAGTTTCAATGCAAACAAACCAGTTGCAGGGTTAGCTGGAGGTGGTGCGTTTCTTACAGATAACAAAGAAGAGGCGAATTTAGTTAGAAAGTTAAGAAGACACGGCAACAATGAAGTACTAGGTTATAACTCTAAAATGTTAGCAATCAATGCTGAGTTTATAAATTTTAGAATGGATAAAATGCACGAATGGCAAGATATGAGATTTAGAATTGCAAAAAGATATACTAACAATCTAAAAAACTTACCTGTAATTGTGCCACATGTTGATGAAATTGTAAATCATTGTTATCACAAATATGTTATAAGATTAGAAAACAAAGAAACTAGAAACAATTTACAGAAAAGACTTAATGCTAATGTACATTATCCTAATCCTATATCAGAAAACCCTATGTATAAATCTATTCTAAATAGGAAAGATAACTGCTTGAATAGTCAGTTAATATGTGATACAATATTAACATTGCCTATTCATCCATATTTAACAAATGATGAAGTGGATAAAACTTGTACAAGTATAATGATGACGGTATGAAAATAATAATTAGTCCCGATATAACCACATATTGTTACGTTGATGATAAAGACAATATGGTTGACATAACAGATCAAATACCTTATAGATTAAGAGAATTTGTAAAACGTATGAAATTTATCTTTGATGATAAGATCATTATAGACAGGTCTTATACAGAAAAAGAAAACGAAGATATTTACGAGTATATTATAGAAAAAGCCTACGAAACAAAAGACTTTTGTTTTAAAAAAACTAGATTTAAAAGTAGACCTAAAGAAAAATTGTTAATAGCATTTAATAAATTGTTCTTTGATAAATTTGATAATAGATGATTAACTTAAAAGAAATACAACAGAATTATTTAGCGATAGATTTTTTTATGTCTATGTCTTGTAATAAAGATTGTCATTATTGTACTTCTTATACTTTAGAGATGAGAAATTTGACAGTTGACATTGACTTTCTAAAACAAACATTACATTATTTAAGAAATTATAAGATACGTGTCTGTTTACTAGGTGGTGAACCTGGTCTAATAAAAAATTTAGATGATGTTATTGCTGAAGTTAAAAAGAATCCTAATCACGTATGTTCAGTATTATCAAACTCTTTTGTACGTAAAAGATATCCACATATACTAAAAGATCCTGATATACTTTACGTTGAACATAATATACTAGATTTTTACGAAGACGGAATTAAAAAACTAGGTAATTTAGATAAGTTAGAACCATATGGTTTCATACAACCAAATGAATTAAACAATTACAATCTATGTGTAAAAACACCTAATTACTTCAAATACAAAGATAAGTTTCCTGAAGAAATGAAAATGTTAAATCATAAAAATACAATGTGGAAATCATTTAACGGTAGAACACCTAATAAAGATGATGTCACAGCAGTACATAAACAGGCTGCAGAAATAGATAGGAAAATGTGTGCTGCTTTCCCTATGGTACCTGTTATTGATTTTGAAAAAAGGCATATAGTACATTGCAGTAAAAAGTTTGCTAACAATCTTATAGTTTCAAAAAACTTTGAGATCACACAAGAAAATATAGATAAGATGATGAATTTTAGATTATTTAAATATGAGAATTATTGTAAAACATGTATGGAATGGGTAGAACCTAAAGGTCATTTCCCATTATCAAAATATGAGGCTATACTAAATGAATAAAATATATGCAGTTGCTTTAAATCTACACGACCATAATACCTATGATGGTGTACATCATAATCAAAGAGAAAGACACACACGATTTAAACATAACTTACCATACAAGGCTGAGGCATATGCTCATCAATCTGATATACTAAATGTAAGTGATTATAGACTGAATGATGAGTTTACAGAAAACTATTTTAAAAGACCAGACGATACTATACTAGCATTTACATATACTTTTGGTGGTATAAGAAAATCAAAACAAGAATTATTAAACACAATACTTAAAGGCCATGATGAAATATTTAATTACGATCCTAAAAAATTATGGGATCATTACTACAAAGATGATATTTACTTTATAGATCATCATCAATCACACGCTGTCTATGCACTTATCAATTCAGGTTATGAAGAGTCTGACATACTTGCAATAGATGGTATAGGTTCTAAATTTAGATGTGTATTCTTTGACAAAGAACAAAATTTAATTGATCTATCAGACAAACTACCTATAGGTTGGTTATGGAATCATATGTCAGGTCTTACAGGCTTTGGCACACTAGGTGCAAGTAAACTTATGGGTAAAGTGGGATATGGTAAGTTTAGTAGATATTACTATAACATGTTTGAAATAATATTAGATGGTCCTATTACTGAAAAAAAACAAGAACATTTTAAAATGATTGATATAGAAACGCATGGTATAGATGACTTAGCATATACATTACAAAGATTTACTTTAGATAAAATAAAAGAACATGTATATCCATTAAAGACTTGTGATAATTTATGTATTGCAGGTGGTGTTGCCTACAATGGTTATATGAATGAAGAATTTACTAAACATTATAAAAATGTATTTGTGCCACCTGCTGTAGGTGATGAAGGACAAGCTATTGGTGCATATCAACACGCAGATTGTGTAATCAATAACAACATACACAAATCAGATTTATATGCTGGTAAAGAATATGATTACGTAGGAAAAGAAAAGGCAAACTACAAAGAAGTTGCACAGGCAATTGCTGATGGTAAGATAGTAGGTTGGTATCAAGGTAAATCAGAAAGTGGTAATCGTGCATTAGGTAATAGATCAATACTTGCGGACCCACGTAATCCTAATATAAAAGAAATCATTAACAGTACAATAAAATTAAGAGAAGACTTTAGACCTTTTGCACCTGTAGTATTAGAAGAACATTACAAAGACTACTTTGATACAAGAGGTGGTCCTAGTCCTTACATGTCAAGGATATGTAAAGTAAAAACTAAACTAGTACCTGGCATTACACATGTTGACAATACGGCTAGAATACAGACTATAAATAGGAATGATAATGAAAAGTTTTATGATATTGTGAACGAGTTTTATAAGATAACAGGCATACCTATGTTACTCAATACGAGTTTCAATTGCCAAGAGCCAATCGTAGAAGCACCTCATCACGCATTAAGAACTTTTAGAAGAACTGCTTTAGATTTGCTCGTAATAAATGATTGGATTATAAGAAAATGATAGAAAGAGAAGACTTAAAATATCTAAAAAATATAGTTGACTTACATAATAAAAATATAAACTATAGAACACTTGACGATATAGTTTATTGTTTAAAAGAAGACGATCAGTTTGGTTTTATGCACAATATTTTAAGTGCCACAAATCAAAACGTAGATTATAGATTACTTGATAATGTATTAAGTACAGTAAAAAAAGAACCAGATGTTGAGAATATTCTTTTAGATTCATTTAGTACACCACAAGTAAACGCAAAGTTTAACATTATTAATCATATAGAAAAACTAGGCATACTTAACGAACAATCTGAAGTAGTTATATTTGCAGGTTGGTTTGGTAGTATCTTTGTACCAGCACTAGCGTCAAAGGTTAAAAAGATAACTTTGATTGATATGGACGAAAGAGTTATTAATGTTGCAAAGAATAGATTGTTTATGGACTATTTAAATGTAGAATTTATAGTAGGCGATATATTTGAAACATTTAAAAAAGAATATGAAAATGCCGATCTGTTTATTAATACGTCTTGTGAACATATGAGACCTATGTCTGAATGGGGACCAAAAGGGCCTAGATCACTATACAAAGACTCACCATTTGGTGAACCAGTAACACGTAAAGTGCCATGGTGGACAAGAATGAAAAAAGGTGCTCATTTTGCTTTTCAATCAAACGATATGTTTAATATTGATACACATATAAATTGTGTAAATGATATAGACGAGTTTGAAAAACAATTACCTGAAAATGCAAAAGTCAAAGTAAAAGATGAAATAAATGATGAAAGAGGAACGAGATTTACATTAATCGGTGAGATATGCAAAGAGTAGTTTATAGTTTATACATTGATATACCAAAAGAAGAAATAGATATATTTGATAAAAACCTTTTAAAAAAAGGTGATACACCTATCAATATCAATACAAAAAATAAATTTAAAATACATTACGGCGATCTTTGTGCTAGCAAAGAATATTATGCTAAACAAATAGGTGCCGACTTTAAAATGTTTGAGTATGGTCCTGATTATATTGTATATGCAAATCAACTAAAAGAAAAGTATCCTTATCTTACAACTTACAACATAATAAACTTTTACAAAATACATTTGATGTATGAACTAGGTAAATACTATGATGAAATTTTATATTTAGATTTTGACGTTGTACCTATACAAAATATAAACTTCTTTGAACATTGGGACCTTACAAAAGGTATTGCAGTTTTAAATAACAATGATAGAACATTACCTATAGAAAGTGTTACAGATACATCACAAACTATAAGAAGTCCATCATCAAAATACTTTAACGCTCAGGCAATGTTATTTGAAAAAAATATGAGTACTGAAAATGATGTAATCAATACTGGTATTGTAGGTATCAATAAGGATCATTTAAATAAGTTAGATTACTTTGGACAATTTGAAGATAACCTTACATTAATGAAACATTTAAAGATACAGACAAGAGAAGAAGTAATAATTGATGATGAAACTGGAGAAACAAATATAAAAAAACATAACGACAAATATGTTACAAATATATTTCCTGATAAGGTAAGACAATACTTTGGTTGGGATAATGAAACATTGTTTTCAGTTAAATTGAAAGAAAACAAAGTGCCTGTACAATGGTTAGATGATAAGTGGCATTACTTCTTATACAATCAAGGCTTTATACCAAAAGAAACTATACTTTGTCACGCTATCAATAAAGATTTTGATCTTGTGTGGAGAAGAATTAATGCTTAAAATATGTACAGTATATTTTGATGGTTTTTATACACCTGATTACGTTGCTAGATTACATGATAGTTTACGTAAACACTCATCAATAGATTTTGAGTTTGTATGTTTAAGTGATGATCCTAACGTAAAGGCTGATGTAGTTTTACCATACAATCATCATAGTAACATTAAAAAACATTGGCATAAATTAAAATTTTTTAGTCCTCAATTTGCATATCAAAATGCAGGTGCTGATGATATTATTGTCATGGATATAGATCAACTTATAGTAAGCAACATAGATGATTTACTAGGTCATCCTGTATCAGATAATGAACTAGTAACTTATGGTCAATGGTGGGAAAACAAACTAGGTATTAATGGTGGTTTTTATAAGTTTAAATCAGGTAGTCTAAAATTTGTTTGGGATGACTTTGCTATTAATCCTGAATATTGGCAATTGCACTTTTACAATAACGGTACTGTACATAAGAAATGGTACGGTGAACAAAACTATGTTAAGTGGAAAATATTACAATACAAAGCAAAATTAACTAAAACACCTAGTGAGTGGATAGCAAAATATACAGATGACTTTGCAGAAAATTTAAAACTAAATCAAATGTACATGCAAAAATTTAATACTGATTTTATGATACTAGATAAAGATGTTAACGAAAAATTAAAAGTAATACACTTTACAGGAGTAGGAAGAAAAATAAATGCGGATTATTTGTTGTAGATTTGGCAATAAGTTTACTCAATGGCACGTTGATAACTTAAAACATATGATAGATGAATACTCTGGTCTAAAGTATGATAGTTTTGAAGTTATAGAAGACGACCTATATGGTAATTGGTTTAACAAATTTCAGATGTACGATAAGTTCCGAGATGGTGAAAATCTATATTTTGATTTAGATATGGTTATCTATGATACATTACCTAATCTAATAAGAAAAGATTTTACATTATTAGATGATACGTGGTGGAGAGAACCTGCTCACACACCTTTAAATTCATCCATAGTATCATGGACTGGCGATGTATCTTACATATGGGATAAGTTTAAAGAAAATGATACGTTTTATGTTGATACTTACACTAGAGGTAGTGATGAATGGTACTATAAATTTATTGACTATAAAACATACAATAACGTTTGTCATTCAATTAAAAACTATATGTACAACAAACCTCCACAATTTAGTATATGTACACTTGGTCAAATGCAACATATTATGGAAGAAGGTTGGACTGGTTGGTATACAGACTATTTTTTAAGATAGTATATCACAAACAGATTTTATAACATCTATTTTAGTTTTAGACTGCCTTAGTTTTTTCTTCGAGTCTTCTTTATCAGAATCTTTTACTTTATCTAATTCAAATACTGCTAATTTTAAAGCAAATAAATGATCTGCGTTTTCTTCATCATTAAATAATGCGTCAACAACTTTAGGATAAAACTTTGTATCTATCTTGGCAGAATCCATGATGATACCATCTTTTTTTGCAATTCTTAAAACTGATTCTTCAAATAGTTTTCTTTCATTTTTAACTTTTTGATATGTGTACTCATGTAATTGATCCATAGTAATCATTGTCATAAGAGCTTTAAATGAAGGATGATCTTCGTTGTATTCTATTATAGTTGGAATAGTTTGTGTCTTATCTTCCGATGTGCTTAATATCTCTATGTTTTTTCTTTCATTGTCAATGAAGTGTGCTGTTAAAAAATTATCTTTTAAATATTCTTCAGTTATCATTTCTGTTCTCCTTAATATAGTCATATAAGTTTATTTTAGGTGACCAACCTATTTTATTTAGTAGTGTATTATCAGCAAGGTTATCTAATCTCTCCGTTTGTTCTCCCACAACACGTTCACAATCAATACCAAAGTATTCAATTAATTCTACGAGATTGTTTGTAGTACCAGAACCTATATCTGTTACACCTGTTAAATTTGATTTCATCAAAGTATCTATCGCTCTCACTAAATCGTCAACATGTATAAAATCTCTACTATGATTTGTGTTGATATAAGGAACATCATTTCTTAATATTCTAGGTATCAACATTGTTTCTCTAGCATTAGGACCATACACGGTTGTAAATCTCATACCCATACTATTAGCAGGAGCAATACGTTCTAAACCATATTTGCTCATTGCATATGGATTCTTCCACGGCTCATGTGCTGTTGATGAACTTGCGTATAAAATTCTTGTGTCTTTGAAGAAATCAAAAAGTCTTTGACCTGCGATTACGTTTTGTATCCAATATTCTTCCGACTTATCTAAACTATCTCTAACGCCAGATAAACCAGCGAGATGTATAACTAAATCTACAGAATATTTGAGATCGCAGGATAATAAATTATTACCTGTTTCTTTGTCTAAACAAATTACTTTATGATTTGGTTTTAAAAAGTTATTTAAGTGTCTGCCTATAAAGCCGTCACTACCTGTTAATAATATATTCATAATTCATAATATATAGTAAGTCTATTACGACTTAATAATTCTTAAATAATATGTGTTTGCTGTTGTAGCAGAACCATTAGGAAACTCTTGCGCCCTATAATCATCATTGTTTACTTGTCTTGTTTGATAATTACCAGAACCATTTAAGATTGTATCACCCATACCAGAACCTCTTGTGTTACCAGTAGCAGTTGTTCCTAGTGTATAACTTAAAGCGTATCCGTCAGATGAATCAGCAGCAGTCTTTTTAATCCAACCTAACATCAAAGAATTCCAGTTGGCAGTTGTAAATTCTTGTATGTTATTAGAGCCATCTAAAAAGTATGGTTCTGTATATGAAGCAGAAGCACCGTTTACTCTATGTAAGTAATAGTTTGTAATAGTAGTAGGTTGATCTTGTGTTTCAGGAATTGAACCTGCTGAATAAGCAGATGTATCCGCTCTTGTATCTGTGAATATTGCTGTTGTACTTACGTTAGTAAAACCAGAAGCAGCAGTTGATGAAGTTGTTACTGTATATGTTCCACCTTGTTGCGTTCCTGTTGAACCTGATTGTAATAAATCTATTGCAGGATGTAAAAAAGTATCTTTTACGTCTGTTAAATTCATCGCCTGTATTTGACCTGATGAATTGTAATAAACTGGGAATGTTTTTCCTGAATCAGCAGTTGGCGTTCCGCCTGTTGCTGTTGATGTTACTTTGTTATATGAAACTGTTACTGTTTGTGGTTCTTGTGTAGTTCCTTCACTTGGGAATGAACTTGCACTTGTTGATTGAGCACCAGCTGATTTTCTCGTATCGTTTATAGTACCAATATTACCAGATGAAGTTACAGTTAAAACTACAGATGGATCTTGTGAATATTGATAAATTATACCGTCAACAATCTCATCTACCATAGCTGTTGTCATCTCTTGTAGATTTCCGCTGCTAACGAATAAAGGTTTTCTTACTGCCATAATTTCCTCATTTTTCTTTGTCTGGTACCACTCTTTTCAGTAAGTACCTCTCTTACTTATTTATATTTATACTAATTAGGCGCCTGCCGCAAACATTGTTTTTACAACAGTCCCATTAGAGTCTAAAATTCTTAATTCTACTACACTTTTCAGTTGATCCTGACCTATGGCGTCATTCGCCATATTTGCCTCAGCGATAGTATCCGCGGCAATCATAGTACCTGTAATAGTTCCTGTATCACCTGTAGTTATTACTGTACCTGAAATATTAGGAAAATTGATTGTTCTATCTGCTGTAGGATCTATAACATTTATAGTAGTTTCGTGTGCGTCTGCTGTTGATCCTTCAAATATTAGACCACCAGTAGATTTTGTTGTATAGAAGAATCCGTCAGTTGATACGTTTTTACTTCCAAAGTCAACAAATGTCGTATTACTTGAAATCTTATCTACAGTTAACGTTTTAGCAGATGGCATTGTCACGTCATCGCTCAAAGTAATAGTAGAGCCTGAACTCGCAATTGTACTAGCTGTAAATGATAATTCACCTAATGTATGAGCACCCGTGCCTGAAGCTGTAAATTCACCAGCGATTGTTACATCTTCAGTTAATGCCAAAGTTACTTTATCAGTTGCACCTACTGTTGCTGTAATTTGATTTGCTGTACCATTAAATAATAATGTATTTCCATTTACAAGTGTTTGAGTATTTGAACCATCAGAAAGTGTAAAAGATAATGCACCTGCAATCGCAGCGTATAATTCATTTACAGCACCTATTACAGATGTTGCAGAAAGACCAGCGTTAAGTGTAGCAATATCGCCAAAGTCATTAGCTGACAGAGCATTAAACTCCGTTCTAAAGTCTTCTAGTGTTTGTGTAGCAGATATTTGTCTTGCAGCCATTAGTTTTTAATTTCCTTTAATAGTTTTTTTATTTCAAATAATTCTTGTTTTAAAGTATTTATTTCTTTTACTGTATCTCTTAATACGTCACTTTGTTTTTCTCTACTTTTATAACGTGACATATAAAGTTGATATTCACTTTTATTTACATTGACAATAGCATTTGAGTTGGTATCTCTTACTAATCCAGAAAATCCCTCTACTCTTAATTTGCTCATCTTATACCGCCAATGCTATTCCTCTCATATCTCTTAACACAGGTGGATAAGAGGAGTTACTTCCTTTCATAACAATTTTTAGTTGGAATGAAGTAAAGTCATTTATACTACCTGCTGTATATTTGTATTCTTTAAATGTTGTATCATCTTCAGCAGGCACAATAGATGAATCAGGACTACCATCTGTATTGAAAGGTGTCCAACTTAAATCATCTAATTTGTCGCCATCAGTTGCAACTCTAAAATACATTTCAACTTCAGATGTTGCTCTTATATTTGCAGTTAATCTTATGTCTAATGCTTTTGAGTTGTTTTCTAATAATACAGGTTTTGTGCAATACACAGCAGCAGATGATGTACCTGTGTTTGCTGTATCAGCAACAAAACTAGGTGTGTTACTAGATGATGGATTATTTAATCTGTTTTGAATTGTAAAAGCACTCATTCTTTGAGTATCTAATACAGGAGAAAGTTTAGTATTTGTGGTTGTCATTTCTAATATTGTATAGAAAGATTTGCCACCAGATATACTTTCGTTTGTTTCGTTTATTTCACTTGCAACCATTTGAGGTGCTGTGAAAGCAATATTATCATTACTAATAACAGCAAGTTTACTTGCAGCTGCTGTTAAACTAAATTCTGTTTCTGATCCATGTACTGATCTACCAGTTGTTGTTCTTACATAGTAATCTATGTTTGTATCTGGTAAATTTACTGTTTGAATACCACCTAAATTTAATACATCAAATATTCTATTTTGAGTTGCTGTTGTAGCAGCACCGCCAATATCACCTGTTGCAGTAGCATTTGATGAACTACCTGAAGTTATATCGTAACTATCTAAAGTTACATTTGAAATACTTGTATATGTACCATTAATATCACTATGAGCAAGACCGTTATGTGAACCACTAGGTACACCAGCGATTGTTACGTTATTACTTGTGCCGTGCATACCATGGTTAGGATGGAATACTCTAATTACTTTAGAACCGTTTGTTGTTCTTAAAGAATTATTTTTAAGTGTTCTTGTTCCTAATGTATCGTTAGTTAGTGTAACTTCTCCAGTTACATTACTAAATTCTGCTCTTCTTAATTTAAATTTCATATCTTCATT
>CEQO01143373.1_pt1 | contig 26563 bp, 22 predicted proteins | sample 531101 | NCBI WGS metagenome assembly CEQO01 (sample SAMEA2621272, study PRJEB7988) | marine metagenome | isolation source: saline water (ENVO:00002010), including
CTAGGGAAAGCGGCGCTATTCACAGAGTGTATTATCGAGTTGAATGTCTTAACTCAGGTACAGCAATGAATTCCATTTTCTTTCGTGTAGATGAACCGCTTACCGTCAGCTTTACGCCATTAATGCCACCTAGCGGGTGATAAATAAGTTCCCAGCGATTATCGTTATTGAACGGGTTCATGTAAATTTTTCGCAGGTGCCTCTTGGTAAACAAAAATCGTGTGTCGTTTACTAGTTCTTCTAGGGTCTGAGGGTAGGTCTTCACGTCTCCTGGAGTCGAGTTGTAGTAGCTCTCGATGGCTCGAACGAACTCTTGCCCAATGAATTCCAGTTCTCGTTCTTTGGCCAATCGCGATTCTGTGCTCCAGATCACGCCTGTGGTGGCAAGCCCAATACCCAAAATAGCGATTGAGAAAAGCAGAATTAGATAGGTAAATCCATCTTGGTTCGAACAGACTCCGCTACCATGTCGCATACGGCTCCCCGTCTCTTGAGTTACCTAGTGCTCCACTTCGCACATCGTAGATAAGTTTCGATTCTTCATCTGCGCCTTGAGGCTTGACAAGCACCCAGCTTTCTTTTGATTGGGTCATGGGGTCTTCAGGAACAAATCGAATGTATCTATCTTGCGCAAGCGCCTCAAGGCTATTTGGATATTCGCCATTGTCTGCATGGTACTTGTCGATGGCGTCGCGCAGTACCAACAGGTTTTGTTTCAGCGAGGCTTCCTTGGCACTGTCGACACTGTTGAAATATCGGGGAACAGCAATTGTGAGAAGCGTTGCCAGAATGGCCAGTACTACCAACAGTTCAATCAGCGTAAAACCGTGTTTGGGTTTGTACATTTTCTTTACCATTGCTTGTAGGGAATGCCGTTGAAACCAACATCAGTAGATTTGGAGTACACATCAAAAACATCGTCACCCGCTTTGGGTGCATCGGGTGGGCTTTCATAACTTCTTAAGCCCCATGTTTCTAGTGCGGGCGTATGTTTATCGGCGAATGGGTCCCGTGGCATTCGGCGCAAAAAGTAGATTGGACGTCTGTCTGGAATGTTGATGGCGGGAACGCCATCAACCAGCACCGCAAGGTTGGGTGGGTAGCCAGAGGCATCGGATGCGCGCTCAATCCTGTTTTCGTCAGCGGCTTTTTTGTAAGCATCCAGTGCGATGCGAATTTGTCGAAGAGCCGTACGCAGCTCCTCTTCTTTTGAGCGTTTGGAAGCCAGCTCGGTAAGTGGTAAAGCAATTGATGCAAGTACCCCCATGATTACCACCACAATCAGGAGTTCAATGAGCGTGAACCCGCGGTGTACACGCGTATTCACTGCGCAACTCCAGGCATGGGAGGAATGAATACACCTTGCTCATTGTTGGGGTTTCTAGGTTGAAACTGTTCAACAACTGACGGGGGCTGACTACTCATTTGGCTTTCATTGATAATTGAATTGTTAACCGGTGCAGAGGGTATGTTCCCGTTGTTGTTTGCACCAGAGTTGGACAATCCTCTCAATTGAATTGGTGTTGCGCCCAATGCATTCTGTGTGCCCGAGAATATTTCGCTTTTGCCACTGACGGGAAGGGGGATGTTCTGAATAATTCTGGGGGTAATCAACAACACAATTTCAGTTTTTACTCCATTTTCTGATGTGCTTGAGAATAGACGGCCAAGCACCGGAAAGTCGCCCAGAAAGGGAACGCGTTGTGCAGAATTTCGCTCATCTTGTTGAATGAGCCCGGCTAAGATCTGCGTTTCCCCGTCTTTCACCCTCAGCACAGTTGATGCGTTTCTTGTGCCCAGTCGGTAAGTCTGCAAACCCGATGTGCGGGTAATAGTTTCCAAAATATTGGACACTTCCAGACTCACATTCATGGATACCTGCTGATCCAGTGAAATGATGGGTTCCAAATTCAGTTTCAAACCGACATCCAAATAGTTTACCGATTCACTTGTACCCACATTGGCAGTTGTGGTGGTGGTCACCACGGGCACACGTTCGCCAATCAAAATGTTTGCTTTGGCCCTGTTTTTGATTCGAATACGCGGGTTGGCCAATAGGCTTGCATCACCATCCAACTGGCGTAAGGTGGCAGTGATCAAGGGATTGTTGACCTGTATGGTCACCAAGCCTTTGGAAGGATTTCTAAACTCGTTATAGGTCAATTCACCTCGTACGCCACCAGAGCCAGTGACTGAACCAGAAATTTGATCCGGCCAACGGATACCCAGATCACGCATTTTGTTGGTGGCAATTTCCAGAACTTCCAGCTCCAGCATCACCTCAGGCTCTGGCAAATCTTGAGTGGCAATGAGTTTCTCCGCTAAGTTAATGGTCTCGCGGGTATCTTTCATAACAATCAAATTTAACCGTTCATCTACAAAAATTTCTTTTGCTTTAGCCATGGACTTCAGCATGTTTGCCGTTTGCTGAACATTCGAATGGCTCAAGTAAAAATTTCGAATGATTAGTTCTTGATACTCATCCGCCTTGGCCGCCGTATTGGGGTAAATCAATATCGTGCTGTCGTCCAGAACGCGGTGGTTGAGTTGGTTCATCGACAAGATCACCCGCAGTACATCAATCATGGGTTTTTGTTTGATGGTCATTGAGGTACGTGTATCTGTTCGTACATCTTTGTCGAAAATGAAGTTGATACCTGTGGCATGTACCAGGGCATCAAATACGGATGCAACAGGCGCATCTCTAAAACTGAATGACACTTCTTTTTTGAACTGTGGCCCAAGCTCAGTGGCCGCCTGTTTGGCCTTTACCCCCATCTCTTGTTCAAACTCGTCTTTCAAGCTCAGCAGTGTTGAATTATTCGGCTGAAGGGCGAGTGCTTCACCAAGCAATTTGTTACCTTCAGCAAGTTTGCCTTGACGAAGTAGTTGGGTCGCTTGACTTGAATACTGATTAGACCTGGAAGCTGCTTCAAGTTGTTCCAAGCCTCGACTTGCGCGTATGTTGTTGGCATCCAAACCAAGTACACGAGTAAACTCGCTTCTGGCATCGTCAAACGCTCCAAGATTCGCCTTGCTTTCAGCCTGCGCCAGAGTGCGGTTAATCAAGCTTTCCTTCTGCCGGAAATACACTGCTCTGTATTCTGTATTCATCGGATCCTTGATCATGGCCTCCTCCAGCTTGGCCAGACCAGTGAACGAATCTCCTGCCTCTAGAAGCTTGTTACCCTCGCGATAGGCTTGTGAAGCGGCGCAGCCGGACAGCAGAAAAGCCAGTAAAGTCAATGTAATCAGCTTGTTATTATTCACTCTAGGCCACTCAAACTCAGTTCGTGCAAATGGTTCATGGGCAGGTATCGAATGGACACCACGGATTCTGAAATATTTTCAATTTTGTAGTCACCGTTTCCAAGTAAAGCGCCCTCAGATACGGGTATGGTGTTGTTTCCCGATCGCAGATAGATTGTGGATTTCTCGCCACTTTTGAACTTTGCCATGACTACGTAGGGCAAGAGCGGCGCAACTGGTTCGGGTGTAGGAGGCGCTACTGTTGGCGCAGGCGGCTCAGAAGGTTCAACAGGTTCTTGAGTTGTCATATTCACAGAAACTTCTACAAAGATGTCCTCACCAGAAGGCTCCCACTTAGGTCGTCCCACTTGCGCACCAAATGATCCGAGCAAAGTCTGCGGTTTGTTGTTGGTTGCCGGTATTTTCGCGACATCTTGCTCTTGGTCAAGATATTGAACGGGTGGTGCAGTCAAATTCAAAATCAACAACCCAAGCACGATAGTGAGAAGCAGTGCGAGCCGAACCTTTGGTTGGAGTAAAAGGTTTTTCATCGGTGGCTTCATCGGTAATAAAGCGCCCATTCAAGATTAATTTGCATGTTGCTGACCAAGGGGTCCGACCGGCGAAAGGTCAAACTCTTAAGCACCAATGCCTCGTGTTTGTTCAGTGATTCGGCAACAAATTGAAGCACACCAGAATAGCTTCCCTGTACGCTGTATTGAATCAGCGAATGCGGCAATTTGTCACGACTGGCTTCCACAAAAGTCTGATTCGCATCCGAAAGCGTCACTCCGTGTGCAGGCGCAGTGCTCTCCAGCGCCAAAATCATGCTATTCAAATCATCGCGATTTGCTAACCTTTTCTTGATTGTTTCTTCCAGGTTGCGTTGCTCGTCCTGTTCTACATCTAAAGCGTCAAGCGTTGACTGATTGGCCTGCATTAAACCCAAGGTATCCTGATGTGTTTTAGCAGATCGGTGGACATTCATTCCGAGCCAAATTGCAAAGGTTACATTCAAAGCGAGCAACACAACAATTGCCGCTCTTCGCTTGTCTGGCTGTGCCAGTAACGCATGCAATGGTTGGGTAAGGGATTGCGAGGATTTAGTCATGAGCAATCCAGTTGGTCACAGCAAAAAACTCCAAGCCATTCGGGCTGTTCGTGGTGCGTCGGTAACGCTGTAATTCCACCTGACTCAGGGCTTTTGAAGATTCCAGCTTGGTGAGGTAGAAGTTAAGCGTTTCTTGATTCCTTGCAAGACCAGAAATTAGTACGCGTTGCTCAGAAAGTCGAGGATCGACCGACAGCAAAGTAATGTCTGAATTCTTCGACTCCTCGAGTGTCGAGAAAAGCCCAGCCCAATCGGCCTTTGATTCTGTCCAATAGCTTTGAAGTTTCTTCTCCAGTGTGGCTGGCTTAATTGTTCTTGCCTCCACAAGCTTTTTCTGAAGCAATTGTTGCTCGGTACTGGCCTGTTCAAGTTGCACCTTACTCGCATACACACCAGCAAGAATGGCGATCAAAACAAGTAGAAGCAGGCCTAGTACTAGCTTGTCGCGTTGCACACTTTGCTGATTGCTTGAAAAATTGATGTCATACCGCGCCATGCGTTTGCACCTCCCCAAGGCGTGATTCAACGACATGGTGAATGTTGGTCCCCCATGTATCATCAGTGAGCGACATGTGTTTTTCGATCACCTCTTTCACATGGCTGGTGTAGTGACTCGGCCAAGTGCGAATAGAGGCAATAGTTCCATCCAAAACCAACGCGCTTTGCACCAAGACCTCATCTCGACAAACCACCCAAGCGGAATCGTTGGCGTTTATAGAATCAATCAGATTGAGCAATTCAGGCTTCACACTACGAAACACGTTCTGGTTCTTAGCATCGACTTGGCATGCACACAGCAAAATAGGGTGTCCCGGCCGAGCTTGTAAGGCTTTCCATTTCCATGCAGTGTACTTTGGGCCCATAAAAGCTTTACCCCAATGCTCGGCAAGCCCTTTTAGTTCAGACGCATCTAACTTATTCTTCACGGCTTGCAATGAGTAGCAACGCCCAAGGCTGGGCGCCAGGCGGAGGGTTGTGTTATGTCTCTTAAAAGTGGCAGGTAACCGACTATCGGTATCAATAGAGTGGATTAGTTCTTCAAGTTCGATTGCAGATAGCTCTTGTAACTTGGCTTGCCCTTTCTCCTTCGGCGTTACCCATGCCAGCAAGCCTTGGTTGCTTAAATATGCAGACAACTGTTTAGTTTGAAAAGGCCACACGGCTCACCTCATCCAAAGTGGTTTTACCTGCTCTTACCAACTGCATCCCTTTTTCCAGCAAAGGCACCGTGCCTTTGCTTAGTGCATATGCTTTTATAGTTTGCATGGCATCCCGGTTTGCAATTTTGTCGCGCAGCACATCGTCAATCAGCAATACCTCGGCAATGGCTTTTCTGCCTTTGTAGCCCGTGCCCCGGCAATGCGGACAACCCACGGATTTAAAAATTGGATACGTTTGGATATCTGGGTGTTCGTGCCCCAAACTTTGCAGCAATTCGGAACTCACTTCATCGCTGAGCATAGGCTGCTTACAATGCTCACAGAGCATGCGCACAAGCCGTTGCGCCACAACGCCATTTAATGCCGACACGAAAGTGTAAGGGTCCAGGCCCATGTGCAAAAATCGCCCCAGCACGTCAAAAGCATTGTTGGCATGAACCGAGGTGAACACCAAGTGCCCGGTGAGTGCCGATTGAACAGCCACTTGTGCGGTGTCTGCATCGCGTATTTCCCCCACCATGATTTTGTCGGGGTCGTGGCGCAAAATGGATCGCAATCCTTTTGCAAAGGTCAGTCCTTTTTTCTCATTCACCGGAATTTGCAGTACCCCGTCCAGTTTGTATTCCACCGGATCTTCAATGGTGATTACTTTTTCTTCCTCTGTTTTTGATTCGGTGAGTGCCGCATACAGGGTGGTGGTTTTCCCCGAACCTGTGGGGCCTGTTACCAGGAACATGCCGTAGGGTGCTTTGGCCAATCGGCGAATTTGCAAAAGGGTGGATTGGTCAAAGCCCAAGGCTTCCAGGGTTAATTGCTGTGATTGTGCAGTCAGTGTGCTTCGGTCGAGCAAACGCAGTACCGCATCCTCGCCATAAACACTGGGCATGATGGACACTCGCAAATCAATTGATTTGCCCAAGCAGTTCACCTTAAAACGACCATCTTGCGGAATTCGTCGTTCGCCAATGTCTAGTTCGGCAAGTACCTTGATTCTGGATATCATTTGATCCGCCATCGCCAGGGTGTCAATTTTTGCTGCATGATTCAAAGCACCATCGAGCCGATATTTCACCGTAAGTCCAGAAGTGTCGCTTTCCAGGTGAATATCAGATGCTCCCACTTGCAGCGCATCAAACAAAGTGGAGTCGACCAAACGCACCACAGCATTGGCGGTTTGCGAAATACTGGCTATGGAAAGGTGCAATCCATGGTCCCCGCGATCACCTTCATCTGTAGTTAAATCGTCTGCTTGCGTGAGCGCCCGCATCGCCCCTTCCAGCGTATTGAGCCATGAGTTGAAATCCTCTTCAGGCACCAACTTGGGATTTTTCAATGCTTGTCCGGGTATGTGTTCAATGGCCCAATCAAAAAGGTGTGGCTTGTGTGGATTGCACACAAGCCACACAGCTTCTCGATCTTTCTCGCAAAAAGCCAAGGCACATGCCCATTTACGGACGGCTGAAATAGGCAGGGCTGTAAAGTCTGGTTTGAGTTCGCTTAAAGCCTCGCTTTTCAGCACTGGCCAAGCAAATGGATTGGTTGCAGATGTTTCTTCGTGCGTCATCATTGCAAGCTGTTGGCCAATTCAAAAATCGGCATATACATCAACACCACCACCACGCCAATAATCAGACCAATAAGGGCCATCAACAGCGGCTCGAATATTCTGGAGAATGCCTCCACCGCTTTGCTAGTATCAGCTTCTAAAAATTGTGCGGTTTTGGTGAGCATCTCGCCCACAGAGCCCGTACGCTCGCCTACAGCCAACATTTGAAAAGAAATCTCAGTCGTTAGTTTTGATTCAGCCAAGGCGGTTGAAAGAGGCTCGCCCTCTGCGATACGTTGACTTACTTTTTTGAGTTGTTGAACTTCATCTTGTCCCAGCAATTGTTCTACTTGGGCCAGTGACGTTTGTATTGGAATACCACCGCTTAGCAGCAAGCCCAGCGCACGGTACAGTCTGCTTAAACGGTAACCCTGCCAGAGCTTTGCCAAAGTGGGATTTCGAAGCAAAAACTGCAAAACTTTTCGTTGGTAACTCGCGTTCTTGATTGTCGAGTAAATAGCGTATGTCAACCCCGAGAGGGTCATGAACACCCAAGCCGCGTGATCTCGCATTGCTCGGCCCCACCACAACAGCACTTCAGAAAGCCAGGGTAGGTCGCCTTGCAGCCCTTCGTACACACCGGCAAAGCGTGGAATAACGTACATCAGCAAAAACAACAACACACCACCACCGACCAACAACAGAAGGCTGGGGTAAAGCGCTGCGTTGGAAATTTTGCGTTTGATCAGGTCAGCCTGTTGCGCATATTCCAGGTATTTCTCAATAGCTTGTGGCAGGTCGGATGTTGTTTCTGCAGCTTGCACTAAGGCGCGAAGCAGAGCAGGAAACTCATCGGGGTAGTTGGTCAAGGCGTTGGAAAAAGTTTGCCCTTGGTTAATGCTTTGCATCAACCCCGACAAAACTGGCTTTTGTGATTCATTGGCTTTGCTGTGCAAGCCCTTCAAGCTTTCTGAAATTGAAAGACCTGCTTTTTGAAGTGCCAGCAATTCCTCTGCGAAAGGAGTCAGTTTGAAGCTGGAGCGTGAATTACTTGCAAAACGTTGGCTCCATGGCAATTTGACCGAAATGACTTGCAAACCCATTTCAATGCACAATGATTCGGCCTGCTGCTTTGAATCCGCATTCATTCGCTGCGTTTGAAGTACGCCAGAATGATCAATGGCTGTGATGTTGAATTGCGGCATGCTGATTTATCGCGAATTTCCGACAGAAACCCAGCTGGTGACATCAGCATTCTCTGATTCACCCCCGGGGCTTGCATCTTTGCCCAAGGTAAATAAGTCGTACTCACCGTGCTGACCTGGTGAACGATATTCATAGGCTTTACCCCATGGGTCGGCAGGTGGAGGTTTGTCCAGATAAGGACCAAACCAATTATTGATTTGAGCTGGCTTTTGATACAAAGCCATTAGGCCCTGTGCGGTGCTTGGGTAGGTGCCCGTGTCCAGCCGATAGGCATCAAGTGCTTTGCCAAAGCCATTGATTTGCGTTTGAGCTGATTTAGATTCAGCTTTGCCCAGTTGGCCAAAATAGCGTGGGCCAACATAGGCTGCCAAGAGGCCAAGAATGACTAACACCACTAGAAGTTCAAGCAGGGTAAAGCCCAGATGACGTTTCGACGAGATACACATTTTAACAAATTTTTCGAATTAGTCTTGGTAACAGTGTATTGCGATTGAGCGTACAAATACTACCAAACATTAGAAATTCTGTATTCAAACTAGATCCCTCAGAGTTTATTAACGTTTGCTCCCCCCCTCATTTTAGGGGTATAAAGATGAAAATTTACACTATCTAATTGTAGTACCTGTAACAGTCCAATATTGCGCAGAGGTTAGCCCCGTGGCTTGAACATACGCAGACGGTGAAGGCAACAACTCCTAACAAATTTGGACAATCTTAATCAACTGCGCAACACGATGATTATGAATTTAACTTGGCATCAAACCGCCATTTGCCATGCTCAGTAAAAAACTAATGAGGCAAAGTTATGAATCGCAAAAAGTTAAAAAAATAGATTTATCAAAGTCGAAGTTTAATTTATAAAATCAAACCAAGCACACAAAAAATCGATAGCTCTAGTGTAATTCGTTAATTCAATGGCGTCATGACTAATAAAACTAAATATCAATAAAGTCTCACTTAATGATTAATGCGATTTTTCCAAATGCCATTTAAATGGCTTTATCTTGATTAAAAATTTTTTGAGAAAAAATAAATCTTTAAAAACTAAATGATATTGTAAATTCAATTTCAAGCCGCAAAGTTTTTCTTAAGTGCAGGTAAAAACATAAACAAATAGAAGGTCTGTGTAATGCTAAATAAAATTATTAAAATCACATTCACGCTCTTTGCCGCCTTGCTTCACTTAAGTGTGTATGCGCAAATGGATAGACGTGGGACTTGGGATGTTAACTCTTCAGGTGCCTTTGAATATAAATATCCACTCAGATTGCCACCAGGTATAGCAGGTGTTAAGCCTCCCATAACAATTGAGTACAACAACGGTTATTCTCATGACATATTGGGCAAAGGATTTGTTGTTGGTGGATTAAGCACAATTCACAGATGTGCAAAATCTCTAGAAGTCGATGGAGTTAAGGGTAGCTTATCCTACACAAATTCAGACGTCTGGTGCCTTGATGGAGTAAGACTAGTACTAAAAACAGGCGCATACCATCAAGATGGTGCAATATATGAAACACAACTATATGATGGATCCAAGATAATTGGGGTTGATACCTCTTCACTAGATAAATCCAAGTATTTTGAGGTTCATACAAAGTCTGGTGAAATTAAAAAATATGTTAAAAGGATTGGAATTTTTAATTCGTCTATACCTTTATTTGTGCATAGCTTTGTACTGGAATCTGTAATTGACTCCAAGGGAAATTATTGGAAGGCATTTTACACTGCCAGTTTTAATCCAAATATGATAAGAGCCGTTTGCTACACTGGGAACATAAGGGTAAATAAAGGATTTGATTATTGTGTTGAATTTGGATATGGTACTGCTCAAGATCCGTTTGGTAAAACCGAATTGGTATTGGAAGGTGGGCAGTTCAACGCAGGGGCTGGTTATTATTACATCACCGCCAGTACCATCCGCGGCATTCAGATTCGTAAAAACCCATCTATAACTTACACGGGTACAGTTGATTATTCTCCGCAATGGAATTTAAGCGGTGAGGTCGTTCTATCCTACCAACTTACTTACCAAGTGGCCGGGGCGAACAACGAGAAATATTTGACATCTATCCAGGAGTGTGTGGCATCCAATTGTTTACCAAGTGTTGCGTTCGAGTGGAACTCAAATACTCAAAATATAATTTATTCTGACCTTAATGAAGCGATTTCAGTAAGTGGACTGTCTAACGCTAATTCTTTTAATAAGCCAGAATACTATGAGACAATCTCTTACCCTGACCTGAACGGAGATGGTAACAGCGATCTCTGCTATAGAGAATCTACGGGCATTAAGTGTAGAATTTTTGATGGTAGCCAGTTTCTATCTCCCTTCAATGGACCGCCTTTATCTGATGCAGCAGGATGGGGTGTCACTCAACGCTATTCAACGATTCAATATCCAGATCTTAACCGTGACGGAAAAGCAGATATATGTGCCAAAGACGCATCCGGCATCATCTGTTGGATTGGCACGGGAAATTCTTTTCCGACTAGTTTTAGAGGGCCAAATCTAAGCGATTCGATCGGATGGAATCAAAAATCTAGATATTCTTCACTGATACATCTGGACTTCAATGGCGACTCATTCTCCGATTTATGTGGCAGAGATGCAGATGGTATAGTTTGCTGGTTGGGCAACGGCTCAAGTTTTGGTTTACCTAAACGCGGCCCAGCGTTCTCAGATTCTCTTGGATGGTCAAACGAATCAGCCTACAGCACAATCAGATTCGCAGACATTAATGGCGATGGTTTTGTCGATGTATGTGGAATTAACGGAGCCTCAAAATGTCACTTGAGTAACGGTATTAATTTCATCAGGGAGGTTAACGGCCCTGCTTTGCCTACTGGAGTTACCTCATATATTAATTCAATCGTTTATGTTGACATTTCTAATGACGGTAGTGATGACTTCTGTTTAAAAACATCGTCGGGTTATCGCTGCGGGATCAGCGTATCTCCCTCCAATTTTTCTGGAAGCCTTGGTTTTTCTGATTTCTTGTCCCCATCAAATAAATATCCGGCTTTTACTGACGCTGATGGATGGTCTTCTCCGATTAAAGGCTCTTACTTTTACCTCGGAGACGTAAATCAAGATAATTTTCCCGATGTTTGTTTCCGCGAAAATCTGACCATCCGCTGTCATTTGGGTTCGATCTTAAATTTAACTCCAGTGACCGTAAATGGGGTGAGTCTTGAGCCTGGGGCAGACTTGGAGTTAGCTTCTACCTATTCTACTGGCCGTTTTGTGGATTTAAATAATGACGGAAAGCCTGACTATTGCATAAGACGCGCTTCTGGCTTGGTTTGTAAACTGCAGAAAAGCTCGCACTATTCCACTATTAAAAAAATCACTGTTAACAGTCATGAAATCTTACCAACCTTTTCTTCTTCTCGAGAAATTTCTTCGTTTGGTTCGCAATCCGGTTACACATGGCCATTGGCAAACTTGCCAGGCGGTTTTGTCGTAACCAAAGAAGTTCGTGAGTCAAATGGTATTGGAGGATTCAGCACCACAAACTTTAGATATTTTGGGGGAAAAGTTGACAGACAGTATGGCCGGGGCTTTTTGGGATTTGAGTGGATGGAGAGCCAGATGACTGGTTCAGACGGTGTGTCGATGCCGACGTTGCGCTCAACGTACTCGCAACAGTGGCCATGTTTGGGGATGGCGGTGCAAACCCAGGTGAAGTTGCCATTGGGTGGATTGCGTGAGCAGACGGACAGCATCATTCGGGTAAGAACCCTTGCCAATGCCACTGCACAAACCTGTGGCACGGCAGCACTCAACGGACAGATTGTGATCCCGTACACGGCCGATAGCACCACCCGGCAGTGGGAAATGACATCTACCTCGCAACAAGGGGTGGAGTTGCCGCGAAAACGCACACTCACCACACTTGATGGGTACGGGAACGCCACCCAAATGCAGGAGCAAACACTAAACCCCGATGGAACAGCCAGTGGTTACAGCCGCACTACCATCAACACGTATGACAGTAATGCCGAGCGAGCCAGACAGGGCAGACTAATTAAAAGTGCCGTCACCCATGTCAAACCTTGATTACAAATGTTTTAAGAAAAGTCGACACTTCAAAAACCGACCGCTTTGGTAGGTATTGAGGATAGAAAAACAAGTATTAAAGAAAAAATCAATTGGAGCCCGGTCCATTAGGACTTTCATGTTGATGTGGATAAATTAAAAAGTTTTATCCACGTCAGCAAGGTTTAGCCCTTGAGCCAAGCGAATAAGACCAATAAATAAACTACAGAACAGAAGGTTCATACGGACATGAGACCACTTCTTCAGACCCTAGGGCTTGTACTGCCATTGTTATTTGCGGCAACAGTTGCTCAAGCAGAAACAGTTACCCGAACTAGCGCTTTTGTGTATGACGCTGATGGGGTTCTGATCCGTGAAGTGGTCGAACCGACCAATGCCACCTTGTGTGTTGCCACTCAATACACCCTAGATGCCTATGGCAACCGCACGTCAACCCAAACAAGAAATTGCAATGGTTCGGCCATTGCTGGTGTGGGCAATGAGGCCGCCGCACCCCCAGCGCCCCCGGCCACAGCCACTGTCGGTGGCAACTACGCCCAGTTTTCCGCGCGCACCCTGAGCACCAGTTACAGCGCCACTACCGTGAACCCGGTGGCAGGTCAGTTCCCAACCAGCAACACCAACGCACTGGGGCACAGCGAAACCCAGGAGTTTGATCCGCGCTTTGGTACGGTGAGCAAACAAACTGGCCCCAATGGACTGATCACCACCTGGACGTATGATGATTTTGGACGAAAAACCGGTGAGGTGCGTCCCGATGGTAGCAAGACTTACTGGGAATATGCGTTCTGTACAGGTGCAGCCTCGGGCGCCTGTCCCACCAGCATTCAGGGTGTGACCCCGTACTACTACATTCGTACTGGCAACCTCAGCAGCAGTAACGCACAGATCGGCCCAGTCTCAAGAACTTACTACGACAACCAGAACCGTGTCATTCGCAGCCAAACCCAGGTGCTCACTGGTACCACCTCCTGGACCTGGAGCACGCAAGACACCGTGTATGACGCATGGGGTCGCGTGGCTAAAAAGAGCAACACTTACCTTGCGGATAGTATCGGACACACTGCGACACAAACCATTCAGTGGGCCTACAGCACCTACGACATCTTGAACCGGGTTGTGCGAGAAGAAACAGAAGATGCAGGTGCCACCAACACTGCGAACAAGGTCAATGGCCGCTATGCACGCACGGTGGCTTACAATGGTTTGAGCAACAGCAGCACAAACACCAAAGGGCAAACCACCAGCAGCACCTACAACGTGTTGGGTCAGTTGATCAGTGTGACCGATGCGCAAAACAACACCATCACCCACACCTATGATGCGCTGGGCAATCAGATCCAGACCGACGCCAGTGGAGTGATCACAACAATTACATACGATCTTCGTGGCAGAAAGACCGCCATGACAGATCCTCACATGGGCACTTGGCAGTACCGGTACAACGCCGTTGGTGAGCTTCGACTTCAGCAAAATGGCAAAGGCCAACTCACCACGATTGCCTACGATGTAGCTGGGCGTCAAACCGAAAGGCGGGAGGCTGACCTGATCAGCACCTGGAGCTATGATACTCACAGCAGCCATTGTGCTGCAGCACCCAATACAGCCAAAGGAAAGCTGACTCAAGCCACCACCAGCACTGGTTACGACCGAGTGCATTGTTATGACAGTATTGGTCGGGAAGTGAGTGAACGAGTTGCCATGGATGGCAACGTATTCTGGAGCGGTACCGTGTATGCATCCACGACCGGTCGAGTGGCGCGCCACGTATACCCGGCCCGCGTGCAGCCCAACGCAGCGCCCACCACCAATGCCGCGCCCACAGCCGGCTTTATCGTGCGCAATGAATACAGCGGAGTCGGTTTGATTCGCCAATTGAATCACACTGCCAATACAAAACTGTGGGAAATGCACAGTCTTGTGGCTAGCGGAATGGACCAGATTGCCCGAGTTACCATGGGCAATGGTTTGATTGAAGTGTCGCAATCCGATGCTTGGGGACGTTTGAAGACAAACGCGGTGGGCACGACTACAACCACGGCGGATCGGCTCGCCGAGGGTTACAGTTTCGACAGCGAGAACAATCTGAGTGCCAGGAGCTGGATGGACTTTGGAGCACCAGGCAACACTGGCACCCCAGTTGCCCGGGCAGAGAACTTAGGCTACGACAGTTTGAACCGTCTGACCAGCACCACTGGAACCACCGGCGTGCCAGGCAAAACGGTGACTTATAACAAGTACGGCAACATCATCACCAAGGATGCCCGCACCTATACCTATGGCACAACCACCAAGCCACACCAGCTCACCAAAATCACGGGCAGTGTGCACGGCGCGAATAGCCCGAGCTACACGTATGACGCCAACGGTAATATGCTCACAGGGGGTGGAGCCACGGTGAGCTGGATGAGCTTTAACATGGTTGATACCATCACGCAGGGCAGCCAGAACAGCAGCTTCAGGTACGGGCCAGAGCACCAGCGCGTCAAACAAACTGCAGCATACGACGGACGAAACATTATCACCTGGTATGTAAATAACTTTGAGTTGGAGCAAAGCAGCAACACGAGCACCAGTTCCACACAAGCAAAATACTACATTGCGGGTAAAGTGCTGCATATAGACTCAATTTCAGTGGTGAAGCCCAACCTACTTGGAGGTTTGTTAGGTCAGTCTGAAACAACTACTGAGACGGTGAGCACTAAATACTTGCATAAGGATCACTTAGGCAGCGTTGTGTTGATTACGGGAGAGACGGGTACGGTACTGGAGAGATACAGCTACGACGCGTGGGGCAAGCGACGAAACCTCAACGGGACGGATTACACGGCCAATGGCGGCCACTTATTGGGCGAAACCGATCGCGGATTTACCGGGCATGAGCACCTAGATCATTTGGGTTTGGTGCATATGAACGGGCGTATTTACGATGCGAGCTTAGGTCGATTCATGAGTGCGGATCCGTTTATAGCGCAGCCGACGAACCTGCAGAACTACAACCGCTATGCGTATGTGAACAACAACCCGCTGAGTTATACAGATCCCTCTGGATTCTTCCTCAAGAAGTTGTTCAAGAACAGTCTGTTCAGAGCAGTAGTGGGAATTGCAATTGGTATCTCCGTTGGTGATTGGTACACTGCTAGTAAATTTATTGGTGGAGCGTTTGGTGCAGGTGCAGCAGGTGGATTTGCTGGCAGCTTTGTGGGTAGTGGAGGTAACCTGAAAAGCGCATTCATTGGTGGATTCACAGGTGGGCTTGCCGGGCAAATTGGGCAGAAATTCGGGACAGCGCCTGGAACATTTGCTAGTGCCGAAGCAATTGCTTCGCATGCAGCCCTGGGTTGTGCCTCAGCCACGCTTAACGGTGGAGATTGCGGCAGTGGAGCTCTTGCTGGAGGATTCACGAAAATTACTTCGCCATACATTGCTGAATTTGCGGGAAGTACAACCTTCTCAGACAAGTTCACAGGTGCATTGATGGCAGGTACAGTGGGAGGCACCATATCTGAGCTGACCGGGGGCAAGTTCTCCAATGGAGCGATTACAGGGGCGTTTGCTTACCTTTATAATCAGGCGAGATACTCAGATCCCGCGTTATCGATGGCAGATCGCAGGGCCGGGGTTTCAGATAGAAAAGGTTTTTTTAGTACTAAAGAGGGACGTGAGTTTAGAACTAACACGGCTGAGACCTTAGATGAATATGGTGGACACGTTGTCATGTTCTCTGGATTTGTTGCCGGATTTACACCGCCTTATAATGCACCAGCGGTGCCTCTGGCTTTGGTAGGGGTAAGTATGAGCTTCACTGGCATTATGTTAAATCCCAATCCTGTTACGTTCGCGGCTGATAGCAGCATATCGCTAATTATGAGAAGAATTTTTCCTGTGGTTGGGGTTTCTCCTACTATAGCTAGAGACGCAATGAGTCAAACGGTAATAGATGCGAAAAATAAAATTGTAGAGAACAAATAGGAATTTGCTATGAATAAAAGAAAATTTTTTGTACCCGAGAGTTCGAGTGTTTCATATGAAAGATGGAAATATTGGATTGACTCTAGATATCCTATACTTTTTTTCTCTTTACTGTTTTTGGCTTTATTAATTTACTCCGAGTTGTTTTTTTTAGATTTGTTTATTCAGTCGATTTTGCTTTCATGTCTTTTGTGGGTGGCTTATTACTTTACGGCGCGTGAAAATGCAAAAATCGCAGTTTCTTTATACTTGACCTACTTGTTAATCGCCCCTTTGGTTTATTTTTACAATCTGAAATTTGGATTTGACATTTTTATCTCAAACTTTTTCCCAGCAACCATGCTTGGATTAGTTTTATGCTTTTTCGCTTATGTTAGATTTGTTAGTGCTGGGGTTAAGTAGTGTTAAATATTATTTGATTGATCTTGGATAACTCGGTCTTACCATGAATGCGCGCAAGTTCGTTGTTAATTTTTTTGTGGTGATGGGGTAAGTTTTCCGCCATTCCATAAAAAACTGCCAAAATTTTTACAATCAGCCCGTTGACCCGCTCTGGATTTTTCGATCCAACGTGACTCAACTACAATGGTCTATCAGCTAATTAAAACACTAAATAAAACGAGGCCGATTCAGCGATGAAACAGATTGTTGGAATCCTGAGAGAAACTGAAAAAGACGCCGTAGTGTAGATTGCCCAAACGCCACGATGTAAACGAACATACAATTTGTGCGTGGCACAAGAAATTTGGCGACTTGGAAACCGATGGAGTTCGACGCGTAAAAACGCTGAAAGTGAGGATGCGCGACTACGCAAACTGCTGGTGGATCGTGACCTTGAAAGTGTGATGATTGATCCTGGCAGGCCATGGCAAAACGGAACCAACAAAATCTTCAACGGTAAATTCAGGGATGAATGGCTGTCGATGGAGTGGTTTCTGAACAGACTTGAAGCAAGAGTAATTATTGAAGACTCGAGGTAGCATTCAATGCATTTCGACCGCATTCCAGTTTGAACTACCGGACCCCGAATGAATTCGTGGCAGGATTGCAAAACAATTTACCAACCCAGACTCGAAAGTTAAGTTCTCATTGGTAGGAAATTCCCGGGCAGGTCATTGTCACTGTAAGCAATAGGTTGCGATACAAAAATACTCATATTAAATACATGCGTTGTCGCACGCGGGGGATATTCAGTGCGTATTGAATCTATAAAGTTGTCGGGTTTTCGTTGTTTTGGCCCAGAACCAATAACAATACCGATTGCATCGGAAATTACAGCCGTCGTTGGTCCAAACGCAGCTGGCAAAACAGCACTACTGCACGCGTTATCAAAAATGTTCGGCGTGTCGCGTTCGCAACGTACAGTCCTTCGTTCAGATTTTCACTCGGGAGTCGAGGAGGACCCCGATGATCGCACAGCCAGGGATTTGTTTGTCGATGTGCTGATAGGGTTGCACGAGCTAGCCGATGGAACTGCGACACCTGAGGTCATAGCTCCCTCTTTCCGGCATATGTTAATCCTGCGAGAAGGGGACTCGCCGGTTTGCCGCCTGCGCCTCGAAGCTCGGTGGGAAGATGACGGAACGATTGAAGGTGAGATTTCACAGGAACTTTTCTGGGTTGATACGCTTGACGATGATCCGGATAAGGATTCGTGTCACCCAGTTCTCGCGGCGGATCGTGGCTTAATCCAGCTCTACTACACACCTGCCAGCCGGGACGCAGCAGCTCAGGTTAAGGCAACGGCCGGAGCACTCGCCGCACGCCTACTTCGTGCTATTGAATGGTCATCCGAAACAGAAGAGGCCGTTCAAGATGCAACCGAAAACCTTACTAGCGCATTCGAGGGTGAATCGGCGATTGCCGCGATCAGTAAAGCCTTGCAAGCACGATGGTTGGGCCTCCACGATGATGTGGTTGATTCTAAACCTAGGCTCAGCCTAGTCAGTCGTCGGTTCGAGGAGGTCGTCAACAAGATTGCCGTCATCTTTGAGCAAGGACCAGGCGGTCGGGAGCGTGGCCTAGATGCTTTGAGCGATGGACAGCAATCACTTTATTACTTCGCTTTGGCTGCGGCCGTTTTCGATCTAGAGCGTGAGGTGGTGGCCGGTACGGTAGAAGGATTTCGTGAAGACACGCTACATATACCCGCACTGACGTTATTCGCTCTAGAGGAGCCGGAGAACCATCTCTCGCCTTACTATCTCGCCCGAATTATTGGGCAGATTCGCTCACTGACCGATGCGGGAGGGGCACAAGCTATTATTACCAGCCATTCACCGGCAGTGCTGAGCCGCGTAAATCCGCCTGAAGTTCGCTACTGCCGTTGCGATCCGAAAACACGTGTCTCGTCAGTAAAAAAGATACTACTTCCGACAGGGACTGACGAGGCTGCCAAGTTCGTTCGTGGTGCCATGCTCGCTTACCCAGAACTATACTTCGCCCGCTTCGTCCTACTCGTAGAGGGCGATTCGGAGCGTATTGTCCTCCCATTTCTGGCGAAGTCGCTCGATCTCCTTATTGATCCAGCCTTTGTCGCGATCGTCCCCTTGGGCGGACGTCATACTCAGCATTTTTGGCGATTGCTGACCCACCTTGGCATTCCGCATGCGACCCTCCTAGATCTTGACCTTGGGCGAGACGGCGGTGGCTTTGGCCGAGTAAAGACTGCGATCGAGAAGCTCATCGACGTCAATGTGCGTAAGGACAAGCTTTTGAAAATTGACAAGGGCATCCTGTCCGATGCGGATTTTGCAATGATGCATACTTGGGAGGATGCAGAGGATCAGAAGAATCTCATGGCTTGGGTCGATAGTCTCAAATCACATGGCGTATATTTCTCAGCACCACTGGATCTCGATCTTGCTATGCTTAAAGCGTTCCCTAGTGCGTACCAAGCTATTATCCCTAAGGGCTGCGGCCCGAGAATGGCTATAGATAAAGCAGCAAAAGTTGTGCTGGGGACCGAAGGACCAGGGCTCAAACCCTATGCCGGACCGTTCAAAGACTATCCTGAACTTTTTCCTAATTACCGCTATCACTTTCTTACCAACAGCAAGCCAGCAACGCATCTGGCGGCCTTGACGCACATTAAGAAAAATGACTGTAGAACCGGTATGCCTGCCGTGCTGGAAGAGGTTCTCAATCACATCGCCAAGTTCTTGCGGAGGGACTAGGTATGGCACTGTTGTCGCGGCGGGTACGCCCGGAGGATTGGAAACCGGTGGGTGTGAATACGTTTGAAACGAATGCGTTAAAGGTTGTCCGTTCTACAGAGAATCGATCCGTCATCGCTGGCCCCGGCGCGGGCAAGACTGAACTGCTCGCGCAACGCGCAGCTTATCTTCTCCAAACAGGTGCTTCACCTGCGCCAAGACGCATTCTCGCGATCAGTTTTAAGCGCGATGCTGCAACAAACCTCGCTGCGCGGGTACGCCAACGCTGCCATCGCAACCATGCCGAACGTTTTGACTCGATGACGTTCGACGCTTTTGCGAAAGGGTTGATTGACCGCTTCGGTCAGGCATTGCCTGAGCGTTGGCGGCCTCGGCCCGATTATGAAATCATGTTTCCCGGTGATCGAGATTACCGTGAGTTCCTTTCTCGACAGGTCGGGGTACCTCCAGCTTCGGTCGGCACTCACGCTGATATCCAAGCTATATCTGTGAAGGCTTTCGAGCGTCGGCACCTAGTGGGATCACCACTCCCGGAAGATGATTGGCAACATCCAACACCTGCCCAGTGGGCTGCTAGTCGTTTCTGGCAAATTTCGCTCCATGATGGCAAGAAAAGTGTCTTGTCATTTCCCATGATCGGGCGACTTGCCGAAATACTGTTGCGGGTCAATCCGATGGCGACTCATGCGCTCCGACTCACGTACTCGCACCTCTTCATGGACGAGTTTCAGGATACGACACACATCCAGTACGACTTGGTCCGCACCGTTTTCCTCGGCACAGACACTGTGATTACTGCTGTTGGAGATAATAAGCAGCAGATCATGCGCTGGGCAATGGCGATGGACGATCCGTTCACTGCCTTTGAGGGAGACTTCCGCGCAACACGAACGCCGCTCTATAACAACTATCGCTCGTCAAAAGAGCTTGTACGTATCCAGCACGTCCTGGCGCAGGCTTTGGACGCCCGAGCCGTGGCGCCGGTGTCAAAGACTGCAGGCACCATCGCCGGAGATAGTTGCGTTATCTTGAATTTTTCGACACCAGAGATTGAGGCGAGGCGCTTGGCCGATTTTGTCGTAGGCGAGATGAAAACCCACAAACTTGTCCCCCGCGATTTTGTTCTGCTGGTCCGACAGAAGGCGAGCGACTATGCCGGTGTTCTAGAGCCAGCGTTTCTGGCAGCAGGAATTCCTCTGCGCAACGAAGCTGGAATGATTGGATCGATCATGCTCCAAGACTTACTTGTGGAAGACCTTTCCCAACTGATTGTGGCAGTCCTACGTCTCACAATGACCGCTCGGGCGGGGCGGCATTGGACAAGGTGCATGGAGGCACTCATCGCCCTACGTGGTGTCTCTCCAGATGATGAGGTCGCTCAGGCAAGGCTATCCCAGGAATTGGATGCGTACGTACGTAAACTTAGCGTCTCCCATCCGAATCCTCCAAGATCTAAGGCTGTATCACGCTCGATTGTGGACGATATCTTAAAGTTTATTGGTCGTGAGAGGCTGATCGTTGTTAATCCAGCTTACGGACAAGGAGATTGGCTCGAGAAAGTGCTCGATTCGGCAGCGGAGCATTTGCTAGCGTCGTCGGCCGATGATATCCAGTGGCCATCAGCTCTTGATGGCTATGAAGGCATTCATGCCATTCCTCTAATGACCATTCATAAAAGCAAGGGTCTCGAATACCACAGTGTGATATTCATCGGGTTGGATGATGGTGCATGGTGGAGTTTCTCAAATGACCACATAGAGGCCACTGCTGGGTTCTTTGTGGCATTCACTCGCGCAAAACAACGAGTTGTTTTCACGTACTGCGCACAGCGCGGTACCCGAGCAAAGATTGCAACCCTTTATCAACTGCTAAAGACTGCCGGAGTCAATAGCGTCAATGTTGCCTGACCGTCACAGCGATACCAATCAATGGAATTCCTTCGGTAGAAGACACTCGGGTATGGAACTGTGCTTAAAGGGAAAGCCCTGAGGAGTCGGCGCTGGGCGCACAAATCCAAGCGACACGTACGATGCCAACGGCAATATGCGCACTGGTGGCGGAGGTACGGTGAGCTGTATGAGTTTTGACATGATCAATACGAGCCGCAGGGTAGTAGGTCGCATATTTAGATGTGTAGTCGCATCTTCAAACAGAAATAACATCCGCCACCTATCAATGCAGCCATGCTGCTGCTGGGGTGAGGGTTCCTGAAAGGACGTTGCGGGCTGAGCACATCACTTTCGCCTTTCAAGCTTCGAATGGCCGAGATTTCCAGCGAGTCTTCAAAGGGCAAAGGTGGCATCAGGCTGCCCACACGCTGTGCCAGCATCGACTTTCCACTGCCGGGCGGCCCCACCAAGCGAATGTGGTGTTGGCCTGCGGTGGCAGTCAGCAAGGCATGTTTTGCGGTATGGTGGCCAATAACCTCGGCCATGTCGAGCAGGTTTACCAGGCCTGTATGGTTTTGCGTGTGGTGGGCGTGTTGTTCAAGAGGTGCGCCGTGCCCCACCAAATGCGCGGCCGCTTCAAACAAATTGCTGGCACCGAATATCGCAATGCCGGGCACCGTGGCGGCAAGGCTGGCTTGTGCTTTGGGCATCATCAGTTTCATGGGGCGCTGGCGCGCAGTGGCCTCTTTGCGGGCAGCAACAGCGAGCGCAAAAGGACTGCGCACAGCAGTCAGCGCACCGGAAAGCGAAAGTTCGCTGGCAAACAACCAGTCAGAAAGGTCGGCTTTGGCCAGTTGGCCCGATGCACTGGCAATGCCCAGTGCCACCGCAAGATCGAATGCAGCGCTGCCCTTGGGAAGGTCGGCTGGTGCAAGGTTGACTGTAATTCGTTGGGAAGGGAACTCGAATCCGCTATTAAGCAGCGCAGAGCGAACCCGTTCTTTTGATTCGCGAATTTCGGTGTCGGGAAGACCAACCAGCGCAAAGGAAGGCAAACCAGCCGACAGATGAACCTCAATTTGAACCGCGACTGGGCGAACGCCCACAAAAGTAAGACTGTGAAGAGTGGCTAAAGGCATGGTGGGGCAGGCAGTCAAACCCCGACGATTATCCCCACACGGTGTGTTTTGGCAAACGGGTGCTTCGGTTTACATCACCCGGCAGAGAATGCCAGGCCAGACAATCAATCAAGCCCGCTTTTCGAGTTCAGCCACGCGCATTTCCAGTGCATGCACCTTTTCGCGCAGCCTGTTCAGCACTTCCTTTTGAATTTCAAAATCCTCAAGGCTGACAAATTCCATGTCTTGCAAACCCTGTCGAATCAGCTGTGTGACTGGGTTTTCCATGTTTTGAAGGCCCTTTGCATTGAGCAATTCACCCACTTTGGCCGCGACGGTGTCGAAAGGATTATTCGCCAATGTTTACCCCAAAAGAGTTGTCTCGCATCGCACCAAAAGAGTGCACCAATTTGGTGCTGCGACTGAAAATTCAAAAATTTGAATCGCTATTGTGCCCGAAAAAGGGGGATTTATCGCGAAATTACCGACGAGTTCACGGCTGGCACACTTCTCGCTAATAGACCCTTGCCAAAAAAACTTTACGGCATTCATCTATTTTTAGGAGAGTGAGATGAAAAAATTAGTACTGGTCGCTGCAATCGCCGCAACTACTTTCGGTGCTGTTTCAACGGCACAAGCTGAAGTAACAGTAGCTGCAAACGCTAACGTTACAACCGATTACAAATTCCGCGGTATTTCTCAAACTCAGTCTGGTCCAGCCTTCCAGGGTGGATTTGATGTAGCGTTTGGTAACGGGTTCTATGTAGGTAACTGGAACTCTAACATCAGCAATCTGGGCACTGGTGCAGGTCTGGAGATGGACTTCTACGGCGGCTACGCTGGTGAGGTGAGCGGTATTGGCTATGATGTCGGTGCTTTGTATTATTTCTACGAAGGTTACGATCAGGGCACTGGCCCAGACGCAGATACATTGGAAGTGTACGGAAAGCTTTCATATGCGGGCGCCTATGCAAAACTGTCATATGCAGCATCGGATGATTATTTCGCATTTACCGCGGCTAACGGCTCGACTGACCAGGGAGGCTCAACCTACCTTGATTTGGGCTATACATTCCCATTGTCAGACAAGTTGTCGTTGACCGCTCACTACGGTTTGACATCCTTCGACAAGGATATGGCCGATAACCGTCCCGGTGCAACTGGCACGATTGATTCTTACTCTGACTACAGCATCGGTGCAACCTATGCATTCAACAGCAACTACTCTGTGACAGCAGCTTATGTTGAAGCAGAAGATAAAGCAGCTGGTTTGATCTTGGGCGGTGCCGATGATTTCACAGAGGGTTCATTGATTTTGACTCTCAGCGCCAAGTTCTAAATTGAATCCAGACAGCGCTCTGAAGAGGGGCGCTGTTTTTACCCTCTTCAAACTTAATTCAGGAGTGCGTAATGAAGCTAATTTCAGCAGTCATTAAGCCTTTCAAACTCGATGAAGTCCGTGAAGCGCTGTCTGCCATCGGCGTGCAAGGCATTACGGTTACCGAAGTGAAAGGTTTTGGTCGCCAAAAGGGTCACACAGAGCTGTATCGTGGCGCCGAGTATGTAGTCGACTTTTTGCCCAAAGTGAAAATTGAAGCAGCCGTGGACGACAGCCTGGTAGACCAGGCATGCGAAGCCATTGAAGCAGCGGCCAAGACCGGCAAGATCGGTGACGGCAAAATTTTCGTGTTTGATTTGTTGAGTGTTACCCGTATTCGCACAGGCGAAACCGGTAAAGACGCCCTTTAACCAGAGAGAAGTGAGGAAATCATGAAAAAACTTCTGACTGTCTGGCTGGCGGCCGCTGCACTGGGTTTCAGTGTTGCAAGCCCCGGTGTGTTTGCACAAGAAACACCGATGGCGCCTGCCACCGAAGCCACCGAAACAATGGCTGCTCCCGTCGAGGCAGCTACTGCCGAAGCGCCTGCCGCTGAAGCTCCCATGGCCGCAGAAGCTGCTCCCGCAGAAGAAGCTGCCCCAGCTGTTGAACAAACAGTGAACAAAGGCGATATCACCTGGATGATGGTCGCGACTATTTTGGTTATCTTCATGACCATTCCAGGCTTGGCATTGTTCTACGGTGGCTTGGTACGCGCAAAGAACATGTTGTCTGTGCTGATGCAGGTAATGTCCGTGTTCTGTCTGATCGTGGTGTTGTGGGCTGTTTACGGCTACAGCTTGACTTTCGGCGGTGGTGACAACCCGTTCGTGGGCAACTTCAGCAAACTGTTCTTGAGCGGCGTGACACCTGACTCCCTGTCAGCCACGTTCACCGAAGGCGTGATGATCCCCGAATTCATTTTCATCGCATTCCAGTCAACCTTTGCGGCCATTACCTGTGCGCTGATTGTGGGCGCATTCGCTGAGCGCATCAAGTTCTCCGCAGTGCTGTTGTTCTGTGCAATCTGGTTCACATTCAGCTACATCCCAATCGCACACATGGTGTGGGACGCTGCAGGTTTCATCTTCGCAGACGGCGCAATCGACTTCGCTGGCGGCACAGTGGTTCACATCAACGCTGCGGTTGCAGGTTTGGTGGGTGCTTACATGATCGGCAAGCGTGTAGGCTACGGCAAAGAAGCCATGACTCCACACAGCCTGACATTGACCATGGTCGGTGCCTCCATGTTGTGGGTGGGTTGGTTCGGTTTCAACGCCGGTTCAAACCTGGAAGCCAACGGTGGTACAACATTGGCCTTCATCAACACATTGCTGGCCACGGCGGCTGCAACACTGAGCTGGGCCGCTGCTGAAGCACTGCTGAAAGGCAAGGCCTCCATGCTGGGTGCTGCTTCCGGTGCAGTGGGTGGTTTGGTTGCGATTACACCAGCTTGCGGTACGATCGGCCCAATGGGCGCACTGATCCTCGGCTTGATGGCTGGTCCAATCTGCCTGTGGGGCGTAACTGGCCTGAAGAAGATGTTGGGTGCAGACGACGCACTGGACGTATTCGGTGTACACGGCGTGGGCGGTATCTTGGGTGCCTTGATGGTGGGTGTGTTGTCAGCACCTAGCCTGGGCGGCACCATGGGTGACGACTTCGTGATCGCTTCTCAGTTGGCCGTACAAGCCAAGGGCGTGGTAATCACCATCGTTTGGTCTGGTATCGTCGCTGCAATTGCGTTCAAACTGGTTGATCTGATCGTCGGTTTGCGTGTTTCTGAAGATGCAGAGCGCGAAGGTCTGGACATCACCTCACACGGTGAAACAGCCTACAGCAAGTAAGTCACACTCTCCACTTAGGTGGAATCCTTCAGCCCGGGGTAAAGGGCTGATTCAAAGGCACCTTCGGGTGCCTTTTTTGCTGCCTTCAACCGTTTTGAATTGGTGATGGCACTGGCCGGTTTCTAGCCAATCAATGTAGACCGCACGAGGCAGTTCTTCGCGGAAAGCTTGAAAGCCCCCTTTTTGAATCTGGTTTGTCATTCACCAAGCCCCTCCAAAAAAGACGGTCGGGGCGTGGTGTCGCCTAGTGGCGACCATGCCAAACCAGATTCAAGCGGGCAAGCTTTCTTGAAGCGAAGACCCACCCCGCGCAATCAACATCGATTGATTGCAGCTCCGGCGTTGGCCTTTCTCCAACCCAGGTAAAACGGGTGTGAAGGCAGCAGCGGCTGAGAGAATTCACGTATGGTGACGGGCGGGGGGAAGGTTCAGGGAACCACGTCTGCGATTCAAGGAAATCTGCCGGTGTGAAGTGCGAATGGGCGGTCGCCGGCGGCGAAAAGCCGAGCTCGCCCGTGTTTTTTGGCGAGTCGGCTTTAGCCCAGTCACACACACAAGCCGGAAAAACAGATTTCTGAGCAGACCGTGGTCTCTGACCTTCCCCACGTTCCCACCTCGTCCGTCAATTCCCCAGCCCTTCACCCCCCGATTTTCCCTCCCCAATGTGGCAGTGCAGCGTTTTGGATTACACTTGGCGAAGTGTCTTACCCAGAGAGTGTTGATGGTTCCTCATCTAGTTACAGCTTTAACCGGTCCGCTGCTGGATCTTGAAAAACGAATGCTCGACAAAACCACCGAAATCGAGCGGTGGTTTCGCATGGCCTGGAACGAGAATACCCCCCCGTTCT
>CEQO01161730.1_pt1 | contig 21955 bp, 21 predicted proteins | sample 531101 | NCBI WGS metagenome assembly CEQO01 (sample SAMEA2621272, study PRJEB7988) | marine metagenome | isolation source: saline water (ENVO:00002010), including
GTAGATGCAACTCGTGACAGGCTTTGTAGCGGAAATAAATTTGTTCGTCGAAGAACCATTCAATCTAGTAATTGTCCTTGTTCCTGAAGGAGCCTATATGCTCAACTTACCGAGTGGGCAGCCATAGTTCGTGGTCTAGTGTTAAGAAAAGGTAGGCGGTAGTGGGCAGACTGAAGAACAAAAAAGTTGTCATAACAGCTGCGGCGCATGGCATTGGAAAAGCGATTGCAATGGGTTTCGCTTTGGAAGGCGCTAAAGTTGTGGCGACTGATATTGACGGTGATGCATTGTCTGGCATTTCAGGCTTTAAAGGGGTAACGACCAAGATTTTAGATGTGACCGATGGCAGGGCGGTCAATAATTTTGCCGCCACGATGGGGTCCGTTGATGTTCTTTGTAATATTGCTGGATTTGTTCATCATGGTAGCGTTTTGGAAGTTGAGGAGGAAGACTGGGATTATTCTTTCGATCTCAATGTTAAGTCTATGTACCGGACTATTCGCGCGTTCCTGCCCGGTATGTTGGAGGCAGGTAACGGTTCAATTATCAATATGTCCTCCGTTGCTTCCTCACTGCGAGGATTACCATTTCGGTTCGTATATGGCGCTAGCAAGGCGGCCGTAATCGGCCTCACGAAATCGGTAGCTGCGGATTACGTGGGGAAAGGTGTTAGATGCAACTGTATTTGCCCAGGCACTGTTGAAACCCCGTCCTTGGAGGCGCGTATCGCGGCGTTTGATGACCCGGAATCAGCGCGGAAAGAATTTATTGCTCGGCAGCCGATGGGCCGGCTTGGCACGGCTGAGGAGATCGCGGCGATGGCGCTGTATCTGGCGAGCGACGAATCCAAGTATGCGACTGGGACCGCCTTCGTGGTCGACGGTGGCGTTACACTTTGAGTGACAGTTATTTAGGTGGCAACTTGCAGCCACTCGAAGATGGTCGCAGAATGTGCTGTTGTCTTCTACGCGCAGGTAACTTTGGATGAAACTTGCCTATTTAGTTGGCCGCTCCCTAACAAATGCGGCTGTTACGGCGCGGCGCACTGCCGCTATGAAGTGCCTGATCCCTGCCCTCTGACGTAACCGGGCGTCTTTGGCATTTGTATTTTTATGTCTCTTATCGGAGGCAATTTGTGGCAACACCGTATTGCGGCCCTTAAGGCCTTTCTCAATCACTATTGCTCCCATCGGTTTAGCAATGCGTGGCTGGCGAAGTGCTGAGACCTTTTTTTATGAGGACAAGTGGTGTCTATAAAGGTATGCGCAGCTTAAACGCTTAATTATCCGTGTTTTCAATAAATTCGAATTCTTTATGAGCGAGATACAACTCAAGACATGGCGCATCAATCGCCATTGCCTTTTTTAGTAACGCAATCGCTTGCGCTTTCTCTCCACCACTTGCCTTAGCGGCAGCGTGATAAAAGAGTGCTTGGCACTGAGCTGTTGTATTCACATCACCTACTAGCGAAGATTCGATTTCTTGCTGGCCCAAAGCCAGTCCAATCAAATTGGCACTCCAGGGGTCGCGCGGCCTCAGCCGTTTGATGCTAATTTCGCCCAACTGCCGTGCTCGCCGAACATTGCCGGAACGGCTTAGACCTATCAGCGACAGCAACAAAGCCTGGACCGGTTTTGCTTCATGGATGACGGTCTCGGCGAACTTGCTGACCCTGGTGTAATCCCGAGCCAGGAACGCTTCGACAATTTCTTCGAATCCGGGAACGTCTACATTTGTTGGCACGAGGGCTGCCGTCATAGCAGGACTTTTTAAATGATACTTAGTCGAACAAACCCAAGACGGCTTGTTCATTAGCTGTGGCAATAGTCAGCGCGTTCGAGCCAAGCGCTTGGCGCGTTTGCAGCGATAGTAGGCTGGCAGCTTCTTCGTTCAAATCAGTCTGCGTCAAGTTTGCCACACCTTGCGCAAGTGTGTTTGTTAAATTGTCCGTAAAGGCGATCCGATTCTGCAGAGTGCTCGTGCTAGAGCTAAATGTAACTGAATTCGAGCGAACCTGAGACTGGGCACTTTCGATATCAGCGATGGCCGCTTGAATATCGGTGTTGCTGCCGAAAGTCCGTGAGTTGATGCCAAGCCCAGCACTAGAGGAATCTGTTCCCTGGACTGCCAGTAAGCTGCCGTCCTCACTCAGCGCGACCTCCATGCTGTCTGGCGAGGAGCCAATCAGATTGGTTCCGCCGAAATTGGCATCCGATGCGATATTATCAATCTGGCCTCGAATTTGATTGAATTGCTCGGCGAGTTGGGCCCGTTCCGCTGGATCAGAATTGTTCTGCGCTGTTATCGTGATCGCGCGCGCTTGATCCGATAGTTGATTGATAAAATCTAGGCCAGCCGCGGCCGCTTGAATTGTGCTAATAGCTTGACCCACTTGGTCCTTGATTTGTGCCAAATTAGTGGCACGGGCCGATAGGCCGCTGGCGTTGAAGAAATCTGGTTCTCTGTCGAGCGGGCCTTTAACTTTTAATCTGGTACCTAGACGCTCACTCGTCTGGTTTTCTTGCTGGCTTGTACGCTGCAGACCTTGAAGCGCAGAATTAACAGTCGAGCCGCGGCTAATGCTGTCAACCATCGGTATTCTCCTCACAACAAAGTGCCACCCAGGCCTTCTGGCGCAGGCTAACCAGCACTAAGTGCCTCCTCATCCACTTCCATATTAACCCATAAGCGTAAAAACCGCCAGATCGGATGAGGTTTGAATTACTTATCGGAAGATACAGCTGTTAAATCAGGAATTTGTCCTATCTCCTGCAGATCTCCACAGGGCTTATAGATTGATTGTTATTGACGAAATTGTCGCGTTCGAGGGTGCTGGCATCGTATCGATTGCCTTCATTCTTGTTGTGCATTTCATTGGGTTTTATATTCGCGGCTTGCTCGGTTTCGGATCTAATATGCCAATTGTCCTGCTGACGATATGGGTCTTGGGTCCGCATCAGGCGATCCTATTGGTGGCCCTAACCTCGGGCCTCGCCCAGGTTCATCTCTTGCCACAGGGTTTTCGTCATACAGATTGGTTTATCGCCCGCAGGCTTGCCATTGGAATGATGGCTGGCATCGGTCTGGGTGTATGGGTTTTTGCCGGTATTGACGCGGACTGGCTGGTAATGCTGCTCAGTGCTTTGATCATAGGCATTCTCTTGATGGATCGTTTCCGCCTCATCGAACGCCTGCAGTCTTATATTGATCTCCGTTCCCCAATACTTGTCACAATGCTTGCGGCGATTTCGGGTGCCGTTGGCACGATTAGTGGCGGGGGCGGTCTCTATTTCCTCGTCGTATACTTGAAGCTGGTGTGTGCCACACCCAAAATTCTGCGCAGTACGAATGTTTTTTTAGCCGGCACTTTCCTGTTGTTTCGTCTTATCCTTCTGACATTTGCAGGTATGTTTACGCCGGAGCTTTTGGTCGAGGCCCTTATCGTCGCGCCAGCTGTCTTCCTCGGCAGTTGGGCAGGCACCCGGCTCTTTCAGGCTAGCAGTCCCGAGAGCTTCTACAACATATTACAGCTCGTACTTTTGGCCGCTGCTGTCGTGCTTTTCGTAAAAGGCATTCTATTCCTGGCGGTATGAATGCCAGGATTGAACCTAATCGCCCCCGACTGCCACCTTCGCTCGCTCCAACTGCACCGAGTTCTTGCTAAAGCGGCTTTGGAAGGGCGAGGTATCGATTTCTTCCAGTTGTATCTCACCCGACAAAACTTTCTGCTTCCAGTTTTGGTGCTCCGGTTCGGCAGCTTGAAATTCAGGCATCACTTCTTTGGCAAAAAGTTCAAGGCTCTCGCAAATGTGCTCGTGGCTGTTCTTACCCGCCTGGTTCAATAGGATGATTTGATCTACATGTGAATTTGAATACTTGCGCAGTCGATTCCGAATTGTCTCTGGTGAACCGATTAAGCCACCGGAGATGGCTCGCGCGTGGCCTTCTGGGTTGTTCGTTTTCCATTTTTCGTATTCGGACCAGAGGTCAACGGTTCCGGGAGGAGGCCGGTCCCGGTTCTTGCCGAGCCGGTCGGCTGAATAATATTTCAGTGCAAATTGGAAAAATGGAATTCCGTCGGCACGGCGGCGTGCTTCCTCGTCCGTCTCCGCACACATAAAGTAACTGACCAATGCCATATTGGGGTTGGTGTCGTATTTGGTCAACTTATCCATTCGCTTGGTGTATGAATTGTAATAGGCGTGTACCCAGGCATGTGCGGCGTCGGCACTAATGAATTGGAAACCGAGCGCACCCATACCGCGGCGGCCTGCATATTCGATCGTCTGTAACTGCGAACAAGCAACCCAAAGAGGAGGGTGTGGTTTTTGCGCAGGCTTTGGCAACACGTTGCGCAGTGGGAATTTGAAATGCGGTCCGTCGTACTCAAATCCACCATCGGCAAACATCGGCATAACCGCCCGCACAGCGTCTTCCCAGACTTCGCGTTTCTCTTCGATTTTCCGATCAAATGGCCCAAGCTCTGTGAGGCTTCCTCCTTCGCCCATGCCAAATTCGACACGACCACCACTGATCAGGTCAAGGGTAGCGACACGCTCGGCAACACGAGCAGGATGATTAGTTGTGAGCTGAATGATCCCGTGGCCAAGTCGGATATCCTTTGTGCGCTGGCTAGCTGCGCCAAGAAAGATTTCAGGCGCAGGGCAATGAGAGTATTCCTCCAAAAAATGATGTTCCACCATCCAGGCAAAATCGACACCAAGCTGGTCTGCGAGTTCGACCTGGTCGAGCGCGTTTTTGAATAATTTCTGCTCCGCGGCGACTTCCCAGGGCCTTGGCATTTGTAGTTCATAAAAGATGCCAAATTTCATTCGACTCCCTCCTTATCCGCCACCGAGCATGCCACCATCTACGACGAGCTCGTTACTGTTAATGTAGCGGGCCTCATCCGAAGCCAAATACAGCGCCGCATAAGCGACATCCTCCACTTCACCAAGACGTCCCAATGGCACCGATTCCGTGCGCTTTTTCGCAGATTCCTCTAGTTCTCCGTAATACTTTAATACGGCTTCACCCAGTGGTGTGCGAACCATGCCGGGGTGAATGGAATTGCACCGAATGTTGTAGCCTTTGCGGCCACAGTAGGCGGCAACAGATTTGGTCAATTGCCGGACGGCACCTTTGGAGGCGCCATAGGCGGCGATCCCAGGGGTAGCTCGGAAGCCAGCTGTAGAGGAAATATTTATGATCGAACCGCCGCCATTGTTCTTCATCGCTTGGATTACGGCGCGGCAACCGAGGAAAACGCCATCGCTGTTGATCTCTTGCACAAATTTCCATTCCTTGAGGCTCATATTTTCGATGTCCTGTGGAGCTCCTGTGCCCATGACGCCGGCATTATTCATAAGGATGTCGAGTTTGCCGTGCATTGCGACGGTATCGGCGACGACACGCGTCCAATTTTCTTCTGATGTGACATCGTGGGTTATCGCACTCGCTGCTTCGCCAATCTCCTGTGCGACGGCTTTCACGCCATTCCCATTATTGTCGGTCAAAACAACTTTTGCGCCTTCCTGCGCAAACAGTTTGCCGCTTGCCGCGCCAAAGCCTGAGGCTCCTCCGGTTATAAGTGCGATTTTTCCATTCAATCGAGCCATTTTCGTTCTTACCCTTATTCGTCATCCGGTTCTGGTGGGAATTGAAGAAAGAGCACGCTGGCACCGGCTATGCCAGCGGTCACCCGTAAGGGTGCTTCTTCAGGCCCGCAATAAATAAGAGACTTCGTTTCGTACTCGAGCCCGTCGTACTGCACAGACCCGCCGGCAATAAATGCATAAGCTCCGGCACCGCTGATCTCGAGGGCCAACGAGCAGCCTTGCTCCGGACCAATATTGAATTGGCATACACCAAGGCCGTCCGCCTCCAAGGGGATTAAGTCGACTTTCGCGATGGAGATTGACTTTAATGCTGCAGCATCCGGGAGGGGCACATCGTAAGCGACGCGATGCAGGCGTTTGATTTTCCGGAGATTAGCGCGGTTCTCTGGCATCCGCTTTGCGCCAGAATCCCAGTTGTTGCGCAGCGTCATATAATGAGCGCCATTCCCGCCTGCAGCAATTGGGCCATACGTCGTGTGGGCCTTAGCGTAGTGCACCATCAAACCACCAAACGGTTTTTTACCAAACGCACCGTCACCGTGAACGAATATTTGGAACTGGTTAGTGTCGTGATAGTGCGCCGCAACGGTACTGTTCTCCGGCTGCTCGATCAGGTAAGCCTGCGGCATCGTCATTTTGTCTTCTTCGGCATTGCCGCCTTTTGCTGGAGGCGAGCCGAAATAAAGGCTTCGGTAAAACGGTTTCTCGATCATTCCCGGAAATGTGTTTCCCACGCGGTTCGCCTGGGCTTCACGGGCAGATACAGCAATTAGCATTAGGCACTCTTTGTCTGTGAAGCATTCTTTGAGAATTATCTGGAGCGTTAGGCGTTGACGGCTACCCTGAACGGCGAGTTGCGAATTGTACGGCCTTTTCCAAAGCGTCGAGGAAATGCACCCGGTCCTGCTTGGAAAATGCCGGATTATGGCCCTGTATTTCGCCGCGATCCCGAAGGCTAGCCATCAGTTCCCTGGTTGCGAGGGCGCTACCGATATTACTTTGATTGAAGGGTTTTCCGTTTGGGTTGAGGACGGTTGCATCTTTTTCGAGGCAGCGGGCAGCGAGCGGAATGTCCGAAGTAATGGCGATGTCTCCGGTGGAGATGTTTTCAACGATCCAATTGTCGGCTGCGTCCAATCCCTCAGTGACGACGGAAAGCTCGATGAGTGGGGACGCTGGTAGTCGAAGCCAGGTGTTGGCTACGACACGGGTTAACAATTTATGTCGGCCAGCGACACGAAAAACCTCGTCTTTGACAGGACAAGCATCACCGTCCACGTATATGACAAGAAAGTCATCAAACTTAGTGATGCTCACAATCTGTACCTCACACAACCCTCTGGATCCGGGCCAGGCTTGCTAATTCCTAAATTATTTTTCGATGATCTGCGGACCATTTTTCACGACAAACCACACAGTGTCCTCATCGTCATCCATATCAAAACGCAAGACGACACATTCGCCGGGTTCGTCCAAAACAGTGAACGGATGGTGCCAAGTATCGGGATGATAATTGATGCCTTGGCTGCCGTCGCTTACGAACGCCTCTAGTTTTTTGATATTGGGATTGCCGTCTCTGCCTGCCGGACATACCAAAATTAGGTAACGCTTCATCTCTGTCGGAACGAATGTTTGTGCCGAGTGGGGATGCTTTTCCATCGCCCTGATAGTTAAAGGCAAGATTACTGGAACTTGCTGGGAAATTGATACGTTGAGTTTGGCGTTGGCGCGCTTGTTTGCAACGTTGGCGGCATATCGAGTCGAATTTGCTTTGCCCAAGGGCCCCAATGGAATTACTTGGCCGTATGGAGCGAAAGCCTTGGCAGTTAGTGGTTCTGGGATGACTTTCATCGGATAGCTCCTATCCGCCCAAAAAGTCTTTCATCCAGCGGTCGTAATCGCCGCTGCGTGTCACCTGCGTCATCAGGTTCGGCTTGGCATAATATTCAATGTCACCATGTGGCACACCGTCCCGGAGCGCTTTCAACGTATCGTAAACACCCTGGACAGCGGCCATAATCGGCTTGTGTCCCTGTAATGCGATCCGAACACCGATCTTGCTGTAGTGATCAAGGTCAGGTGTGGGACCACCGCCAATTACCATCGGGATGTTAATTTCTGTGGCCACGGATTCGATGTCGTCAATCGTTTTGACCCCGGCGAGAAAGATCATGTCGACACCCGCCGCCTCGTATGCCTTGGCGCGAGCGATGCAGTCGTTTACATCGGAAATGGTGCAGGCACTGGTCCGCCCCGCAATTACGAATTTTGGATCCTGGCGTGCTTCGATCGCAGCTTTCATTTTACCGACGCCCTCCTCTATCGAGAGCATCCGCGGTGTACCGACGCTTCCAAAGGGCTGTGGCAGTTCCGTATCCTCAATGGAGGCCGCGCTTACGCCAGCCGTTTCCAGCTCCTCGACTGTTCGCATTACGTTCAACGCGTTACCATAACCGTGATCCGCATCAACCAATATCGCAAGATTGCCAGCACGGCAGATGCGATACGCTTGGCCAGCGAATTCGGGTAATGTGAGAACTATATGATCAGGTGCACCAAGGACGGCGAGGGAAGCGGTCGAGCCAGCGAACATGCCAATCTCAAACCCTAAATCTTCGGCGATCCGTGCTGACATTGCGTCAAATACGGAGCCCGGGTGAACACACCGATCTCCCTCAATTAACGCTCGAAAGCGGGTGCGGCGCTCACTCCAATCCATCTTTCTTCTCCAAAATTAAGTCGCGAAGAACAATAGAGTGGTGATGCGCGAACGCAACGCCACAAGAAAAGAACGTTAGTTCGACAGTTCAATCATGTCTGTCGCATAGCTGCGCAGAACCCGACTAAAATGTTGCCGTTGCTGCAGCGATAGGGATACCGATATCTCAACTATCCAATTAGAATACTGGGTCCACCACATTTGGGAAATTTGCTTGTATTGATGGCCGATGACCAGTTCGGATTGTAATATAATAATCGGTAAAAATTGTTTGATCTCGTCTGACGTCGGGTTTTGGCTAAGAAAAGTTAAAAATGCCTGCCACCGTTTTTCGCGCGCATCCAAAAAAAGGGTCGTCATTTTCTCAGCGTTTTCGAAATAGCCCCGAGTTAGCGTGGTCTGTGCTGGTGTAAAATTTCCGAATAAACGCTCAAACCACAAAATTGCTTTTTCCACCTTTGTATTGATACGGTCGGCCTGTGGTTCCTCGAGTGCGGCGCGGTGTTCTTGCAACCGCTCCTTCATGCGGGCGCCCAGATGGGCAAGTTTAGATGGTGTCGTGTGGTCGAAAAGGACATCCCCTATAAAAGGCGCCGCGCCTTCAACTGTCTTCCTCATTAACTTTCTAAAGTCGTCGGTTGTGCGGCGTACAAATGTTTCTCCAATTGGCCCTGCTTCAACATGGTTGGCTATTTGACGCAGGAAGGAGGCGTAATGAGGCAGCATCTGGACACGGTGCCAATTAACAAGTTCATCCACTTCCGCTTCTAACGCAGCCTCCTCGGTGTCCTCCAGATCAAGAAAATAACTGGCCTTGCTTTTGATGGCTTCGCCGCTGAATGAATAAAGCAATTTAAGCTGGCTGCAGCCGCAGAGTGCTATTGTGATAGCTAGGAAAATCGATATCCGATGTATCGTCATCGCAATGACTGCTGATTTTGCTTTAAAGCATATTAATCCGCGTTCACAGTTTGAATGGTTCAACAGTTACTCGTTGAGTTCGTTTTGGCTTGATTGACTGGATTTGTCTTTTCCAAAATTAAGTGTGTTTTTTCCTTAGGTCGGATCGTTCTTTTACCCATTATACCTGCGATGAGCCAATCCGAATCGCCTGGCCATTGGCGCTTGGTCGAGAGGCGTATTGGATTCTTTTTGGAAATAATGCCGTCTGTATATGCCGCAACCGCAAATCGGAATGCGAATTGCGGATAGTTGCCCATGCGGAGGTCAGAAACCACAACATCAACTCCGTTTCGTGTAATTTGATAAAAATTGTCTGAAAAATCCATGAGCATTGTAGTGGCACTATTCCCAGATGCCTCTTGTTTGGCCCAGCATGAAACATCCGCACTCCATCTTTCGTGCTGGTAGGCCGTGATTTTGTTGGTATCGGCGAACATAGGTACATAGACGTGATAGTATGTCGGTCCGTCGACAGAGATGATCCGCCAGAATAAAGAATTGAACGGCGTTGGTCCGGCAAGTACTTCTTTAGCGGATAGGCCCCACTCCTTGAGATGTTTGACGCCCCGTGCTTCGGCTATCTGCTGCCCGATCACCGTCCACCCGAGGTATAATGCCGAGAGAGACAACGCGCACGTGACGGCCCGGCCATATAGGACAGTCCACTGATGAAGGAACGCGGCCCAAATAGTGACAATAAGTAGCGGTAGTGAAAATAGTGGATCAATAATGAAGATCGATCCGAGACCAACTGGTTCGTCCCAGATCGGCCAGAACAAACGTGTGCCGTATACGGTCATCGCGTCTAACAACGCATGCGTTGTAAGGCAAAAAAAGACTGCCGCATATGCAAGTGGGCGGATGTTCCGCAGTTTCGCAAAGCTCCGCACCAATGCTTCGCTGATAAGCGGTGTGACCAGCGTGTGAACAATTAGAGAATGTGTTGCGCCGCGGTGGCCGATGAATGATGCCACGGGGTCAGCGACCGGCACAAACACATCGAGGTCGGGCAACGTTCCAAGGAGACCTCCAATTATTATCCCTGAACGGGCCCCCACCCGTCTGCCGAGTACTGCCGCCCCGACAGTAGCGCCAAGTGCGAATTGGGTAACCGAATCCATTAATTTTGATTAGCGCCCACCGATGTGGCCATCAGCAATCATCTCTTGGATAGTATCCTCAAAAGCTTGAAGCGTCTCGTCAACATCTGCTTCGGTGTGTGCCATTGAGGTGACGCCGCTCATATGTGACATAAGATCAACACCTCGTTTGCGTAGACCACTTTGCATGGCACTGATAGTGGATTTTGGAATACCCCGAATTTTTTCGGCGCCAAGACCCTCGACTGACCCGCCTTTTACATCATCGCCGAGATAGAGATGGAAAGTCGAGGCTTCACCATAAACGGCGCCGGTCACTTGATGTTGTTCGATTACCTGACGCATACCGCTGCGCAGACGCTTGGCTGCTGCATCAGCGAGTTTGTTTGGTTTGCCCGTCTTGATCTCGGAAAGTGCTGCAACGCCACTTGCTGCTACCAATGGATTCCCGTTGAACGTGCCCTTATGGGTGACGCCAGGAGTTTGACCGCGGAATTCAACAGTTGGGTCGAGAAGACGCATAAATTCCTCGCGCCCCCCGACGGCACCCCCCGGCATGCCGCCGGTGACAATCTTCGCCATTGAGCATATGTCTGGTAGCACTCCGTCTCGAGCCTGCCGTCCGCCAGGGCTCCATCGGAACCCAGTTATGACTTCATCAAAAATAAGAACAGCGTTGTATTCATCTGCCAAACGGCGCAGTTCTGGCAGGAAACCATCGGGCAGAGGTACACTGCCGTAATTTGCTCCAGAGACCTCGCAGATGATAGTCCCTATGTCGTGGTCACCCTTCAGGGCATCGGCTACATGCTCTAAATTGGGTTTAACGACAACGGTCGAATCCAGAGTTCCGGGGAGTATACCAAGGGAGGTCGGTTCGTCGTACGGCGCATTCATGCCAAGATCAACGAATTCGTGCCAGCCATGGTAGTGACCCTCGAATCTGAGTATTTTATTCTTTCCGGAGTAGGCGCGCCCGATGCGGATAGCAAGCATGGTGGCCTCTGTACCCGAGCTAACGAAACGGACACGTTCCGCGCATGGGATCAGCTCCTGGATCAGGCCGGCCCATTCGACTTCGAGCGGATGACAGTCGGCAAAGAAAGTGCCTTTTGTTGCCTGTTCGGTTAAGGCGGCAACTACTTTTGGATGTGCGTGACCCAATAGCAGAGAGGCGCTGCCCATGGCGTAGTCGACATATTCTTTACCGTCCACTTCATATTTACGAGACCCTTCCGCGTGGTCGATATATTTCGGGAATGGCCCTTTAAAGCGGCTCTCATGTGACACGCCGCCAGCCAAGCGCTCACGGGCTTTAACAAAAAGCTCTTCGGATGATTGGGACATCTTTGTTCCTTTCCGGGATTCGTCGACAACTACTAAAGAGTAACCTAATTGAAGTGAGGCAATGAACAAATGAAATGGCGATGAAATGGCAGCGAGTGCAATTCCTCTTATTGGTTACAGTGACAGGCTTTCCGTTCGTCCTGGCGATACTATCGCCTTTAAAGTTTCATGCACATCATCTGAGCCTTATGATGCAAAACTGGTGCGCATAACCTGTGGCGACCCTAATCCAGCTGGACCGGGGATTAAGGAAGCTGACATACCTGCTGAGTTTACGGGCAGCTATCCATCGCGCTTGCAGGATATCCATCTTGGATCCTACGCAAAGGTGATACCGGGTAGTGCGTTCGACGGTGTTGATCGACTAACTTTCGCTGCAACGATTTGGCCAACGCATTTGAGCAAGCCGGATCAAGGGGTATTGTGCCGATTTGACGCCGAATCTGGCAATGGTGTCGCGCTTATGGTGGGACCGGACGGCGTTGACGCTTTGGTCGGTCAGGACAGTCGTGAACCGCTCCGTCTTTCGACCGGTGTGCCGCTCTTGGAGCGGCATTGGTATCGTGTTTGGGTAAGTGTCGATGGCATTTCTGGCGACGTTACCGTTGGTCAGTCGCCATTAGCCAAGATAAGCGCTAAGAAAGCGACAGTAAGTGCGAAAATAGATGGTAATGCGGCACTGGAGACGAATGCGCCGATCTTGATTGCTGCTACTGGCGGTGAGCCTATTCAGGGACATTACAATGGGAAGATAGAGGCGCCCAAAGCCTATAACGCCTGCATTGACCCGACACAATCGGAATCGAATTTGGTAAGTCATTGGGATTTTGCGCAAAGCATATCAACGAAGCGCGTCGTCGACGTCGGGCCGCTCGGGCTGCATGGCTATGTCTTTAACGCTCCGGCACGTGCGATGAAAGGGTCCAACTGGACGGGTAACGAAATGCGTTGGAAGCATGCTCCCGAAACCTATGGCGCCATCCACTTTCACGAGGACGACATTGAGGACTGCGAATGGGAAACTGATTTTACTTACACGGTGCCCGATAATTTAAGTACAGGCCTTTATGGCGCGCGACTTCAGTCCGGCGATAGCTGGGAAGTCCTTCCCTTTGTTGTTTGCCCCTCGATAGGTACGCAGACAGCGGAAGTGTGCGTTCTTATTCCAACTTTCACCTATACGATATATGGCAACCAGGCGCGCCGTGATTTCGATAATAGTTGGTCGCGACGGGCGAAGGATTGGGGTGCCTTTCCTTACAATCCTATCGTTCATCGGGAGTTTGGGCTTTCGACTTATAACTTTCACACAGATGGTTCCGGCATCTGCAACGTAACCTGGCATCGGCCAATGTTGAATGTTCGTCCCGGCTATTTCCCGATTTATGATCCAAATGGCTCGGGTTTGCGTCATTTGCCGGCGGATACGCATTTACTCGATTGGCTAGAGGAGAAAGGTATTTCCTACGACTTAGTTACAGATTGGGAGTTGCATCACGAAGGGGCGCAGCTACTGCAACCCTATAAAGCGGTTTTGACCTGTAGCCATCCAGAGTATCATACGACTAATACGCTTGATGCGTTGACTGACTACCGGGACACTGGCGGAAAACTGCTTTATCTTGGCGGCAACGGCTTCTATTGGCGGGTGGCACTCCATCCGGAGAAAGACGGTGTCATTGAAGTACGCCGAGGCGAAGATGGGATTCGGGCGTGGGCCGCGGAGCCGGGGGAGTATTACCACGCATTCGATGGCGAATACGGCGGACTTTGGCGGCGCAACGGGCGCCCACCTCAGCAACTGTGCGGAGTTGGTTTTTCGTCGCAAGGCAAGTTTCAGGGTACCTATTATCGCCGAGCTACAGGCGCCGATAATCCTGAGACCAAGTGGATTTTTGAGGGGGTCCCCGACAGTGTCATCGGCGATTTTGGGCTATCGGGTGGCGGGGCGGCTGGGTTCGAGCTTGATCGGGCAGATATAAGTCTTGGTACGCCCCATAATGCAGTAATCTTGGCCACGTCCGAAGCGCCACAAAATCATTTTCAGTTGGTGCCGGAAGAAATGTTGACGAACGATACGACGATCAGTGGTGAAAGCCATAAGGACCTTATTCGGGGGGATATGGTTTACTTCGACTGTCCGGGCGGTGGCGCGGTATTTTCTGTTGGCTCCATTACGTTCTGTGGTTCGTTGTCACACAATAACTACGACAACAACATATCACGCATTGTCGAAAATGTCGTTCGGGGGTTTATCGCTTCTGACGATTAAAAAACCAATCTAGGTTGGTGTGCATCACGCGGGTGGCTGTGAGAGGGGGTAAGAGGCATTTAATAAATTTATGTCGAAGAAGGACTTCATTTTGCTTTCCCTGTCCCTTTGTATCAACGAGGATGAAGGTGATCGTATCATCAAAATTTTGAGTGGCGCGATTGGCAATCTGCAAGAGAAGTTCGGCTACGTTTAAGTTGGACGTGAATGTAAAGGAAAAGATCGTGAAGTTTGGCGTTTTGCAATTCTTTAGCTGGCCCGGCCGGCGCAATCCCTTGGAAGTAGTCTATGATCGGGCGTTTGACCGTATCCGCATGATGGACGAGAGTGGCTACGACGCGGTTTGGCTTGCGGAGCACCATTTCAGTACGTACAGCGTTTGCCCGTCTGTGCATATGATGGGCACGCATATCGCAGCACATACGAAGAATATTCGTATTGGAACGGCGGTCTCGCTTGCTTCTTTTTACCATCCGTTGCGCCTTGCCGAAGAAGTTGCGCTGCTGGATCAATTATCAAACGGACGTGTAAATTGGGGGGCTGGCCGCGGGTTTGATCCGACCGAACACCGTATCTTTGGGGTAGAGCCAAGTGAAAGTTACCCTAGGTTTCGCGAGGCTGTGGATATCGTTCAGACGGCCTGGCAAAATGATAAATTCAGCTACGAAGGGCAATTCTGGAACTTTCAAGATGTAGAGGTTCTGCCTAAACCTCGTCAGAACCCGATGCCGGTATGGGTGGCTGCGTCGTCCGAAAACGCGCTCGATTGGGCAGGTGAAGAGGGATACTCAATCATGATGGATCCACATGCGACCTTCGATGAGTTGGCGGGAAAACGAAGCTATTATCGGAACAAATTATCGACGAATGGGCATCCAACCAATGGGCATGATATTCCAATGGCGCGAACTTTGGCGATGGCGGAGACCTCGAGCGAGGCCACAGAGGTGGGCCGCCGCGGTGCTGAATTCATGTTCGGTTCCTATTTGCGCAAGAAGGAAAATATTTATGGCAAAGACGCGGGTGGAGAGAAGACCATGCAGATGGACGCGCTTAACAAAACCATCCGAGAAGGTGGTGACCCAGTCGCCAAATATGTCGACGAAGTCGCGATCTGCGGTGACCCGATAAAAGTGGTTGATCAACTGCAAGAGTTGGAAGAGACCGTGCCACTTGAATACCTGATGGTTGCACCACTGAGCCATGGTTCCTTTGTTACGTTTACGGAAAAGGTCATGCCGAAGTTTCTCTAGGGCAACTATAAATATGGCGTTGGAAAATACACCACTATTACCCGTTATGGGTGTCGGCAGCTACGCCGCGCCGGGCTGGTTTATAGCTTTCCAGCAAAAAATTCGGGATGGATCAGTAGGAGAAGTAGACATCCAGGAAGCATTGGATGATGCCACGCGTATCGCTGTTTTCGAGCAGATCGAAGCAGGAGTGGATATTCTAACCGATGGCGAGCTTCGTCGACAGCGCTTTGTCTATGAGATGTTTGATCGCGTTACTGGACTATCCCGGATCGCACCCGGCCGCAAGATTGGTGTTCCGGGTTATGACATGGCGCCGCACTTTGAAGTCATTGGTCGGATTGAAGCACCGGACGGTTTTGGTGTCGTAGAGGATTTTTGTGCCCTCAAAGCTTTAGCGCCTAATCGGCTTCTGAAAGTCGCCATGCCTGGTCCACTTACCTTTGCAATGCCGTTGGAGACGGGCACTCGCAATCGTGACGATGTTCTCGACGAGATCGTAGCAATGGTGCGTGGCGAAGTCTTGGCGCTTGCTGAGGCCGGTGCTGATTATGTGCAGCTGGATGAGCCGGCGCTTCCGCATCCGCCGCTTGGGTATACCCATGCCGAGGCGGCTGACCTCGTTAACCGGGTGGCGGCAGGGTTCGATGGCAAGTATGCGGTACACGTATGTTTCGGCAATAATGCAGGTCGACCATTTGCCGACCGAGGATTTGGTCGACTTATGGACGCGATGACGTCACTCGAATGCGATCAGCTCGTCTTGGAGTTTGCAAACCGTCAGATGGCAGATGTGGAATTGCTCGGCCCGCTGTCCAAAAAATTTGAAATTGCGGCTGGTGTGATCGATGTGAAGAATTTTTATTTAGAAAGCGCGGAGGAAGTGGCCACCCGCATTCGGCGTTGCTTGGAATTTGTGCCGGCAGAAAAACTGGCAGTCACGGGTGATTGCGGGTTCTCGGCATTGCCGCGTTATTTGGCACGTCAGAAAATGCTAGCCTTGGTTGCGGGTGCCAAAGCGGTCCGCTTATCGCTTTAAGCTGCAAGAAACGGCAATACCGCGTCGCAAAAGGCCTTTGGTTGCTGTCGAAACATACTGTGGCCGGCGTTAGGAATGACCGCAGTTTCCGCATGTGGCGTATGTGCGGCCAGGACCCGTAAGACGACCGGCAAAAGACCTGTCGTATCTGCGCCACCGACAAAGAGGGTTGGGAGAGACAATGCCTCCGCATCCGCTTTCGAATATGGGCGGCGGCCTTCATTTACTTGAGCCAGCAATGTATACGCATTGTCTGCACGCATTTGACGGTCGACCAGCGGTAGCTTTTCCCAGGCGCCGGGCCCGTTAATCCCATCGATAAAAATTCGAAGCCCGCCTTCAAGGTCGCCAGCCGCGATCCGTTCTGAGGATTGGGCGACATGTGCACGTGAGCCGGCACCCTCGGACAGTTTTGCGGCATCCGCCGGCATTAGGCCTTCTTCTAACGTGCCACCAGGTTCCGCTAAGACCAGCTTCCGAATCAGGTCAGGCCTTTTGATCCCAACACGAAACGAAATATGGCCACCGCGCGAATGACCAATGAGGTTGACAGGGCCAAGGTCCAATTCTTCAATAAAGCTGATGGTATCTTCGATGTGCTGATCCATTCGAAAATGGCCGCCTTGTCCGTTCCATTGCTCCGGGAAATAGTGGCGCATACTCGGCACGATCAATCTGTTGGAAGCGGATAAGGGTCCTAATACAGCGTTCCAAGCCCGGAAATCGTTGAGTGAGCCGTGTATGCAAATGATCGGTAATCCTTCTCCAATATCGAGATAGGCCATGTCGTATTCGTTAATGTGAAGGATTTTCATCTGTTTGCACATTTATGGTTAAGTTTGATCGACTGTTAACATAAATCGGGCTGTGGGTCATATTAACCGGAATTTTTTGTAACTGTTGAAAACTTAGGTGTATCGACCAAAGTCGTTTATCGACCGAGGGGCGCAGAACATAATTCAACCGATCAGATGTGGAAGGTACAAATATGATGAAGGATCGTCCGCATTGTCTTGTCGTAGGCGTTGGTGCCGGAACTGGCCTTGCTTGTGTCCGCCGTTTTGCGGCTGAAGGTTACAAAGTATCGATGATCGCACGGCATCAAGGACGCCTCGATACGTGGGCGAATGAGATTACTTATACCACGCCATATGCTGCGGATATAACGGATATTGAGAGTTTCCGAAGCACGTTAGCACAAATTTATTCCGATCAGGGTGTCCCGAAGGTGATTGTCTACAATGCTTCGTTGGCGACCTTTGCGCATTATAGCGAATTGGACCCAAAAGATTTCGAGCGGAATTTTCGGGCCAACACGACGGGTCTTTTGATGACGGCGCAGGCGTTCGGACCTTCAATGGTCGAAGCGGGCGGCGGTGCCATTGTTATTACGGGTAATACGGGCGCACGTCGGGGGACCGCTCGTTTTGTAGGGTTCGCACCGACGAAGGCATCACAACGCATTCTGGGCGAGAGCCTCGCGCGCGAATTAGGGCCGCAGGGGGTACATGTCGCCTATGTCATCATCGATGCGATGATCGACATGCCGATGGTGCGGAAAAGGATGCCGGACAAGCCAGCCAAGTTTTTTGCCCAACCAGAGGAGATAGCGGGGGAGGTCTATCACATTGCCCATCAGCCGCGATCGACCTGGTCCTATCTGCATGAAATTCGACCCTTTGAAGAGCCTTGGTAACATGATTGATTTATTTACGGCGGCAACGCCGAATGGATGGAAAGTGTCGATTGCCTTTGAGGAAATGGAGTTGCCTTATAACCCAATCGTGCTGAATCTCAGCGAGCGGAAGCAGCATGAGGAATGGTTCTATCAAATGAATCCGAATGGTCGGATACCGGTCATCGTCGATCACGATGTGGAAGACCTAACCATTTTCGAGACAGGTGCCATCATGCTCTATCTCGCAGAGAAGAGTGGAAAATTCATGCCGAGCGACTTTAAGCGTCGGCATGCGGCAATGCAGTGGCTAATGTTTCAGATGTCTGGAATTGGACCCATGCAGGGACAAGCTGTTGCTTTCGAACGCTATTTCCCAGAAGATGTGCCGGCCGCTCGCAAACGGTATCACAATGAAACCCGTCGTCTTTATGAGGTTTTGGACCGGCACCTAGCTGATCACGAATGGTTGGCGGATGAATACACCATCGCTGATATGGCGAATTGGGCTTGGATCCGAAGTCATAAGTGGGCGCGGGTTCCGACGGACGGACTAGCACATCTCGAGCGCTGGATGGCTTCAATGGCAGCTCGACCTGGGTGCCAACGTGGAGTAAACGTGCCGCCGCCGACCCGAACGGCAGCGGAAACAAAAGCAAGTGGTGCAGCGATAACAACGGCGTAGTCGTCGTCATGAGATCGGTCCGGTTGGCAAATATCTCTAAAGAACGGATGAAGCATGGATTTTGATTTTAGGGAAGACCAGGAGGCGATCCGAGAGGCGGCGCAGCGCTTTGCATCAGAGCGGTTGGCGCCCGGTTACTTGGCCCACGACGTTCAAGGGGCGTTTGACAGACAACTGATTCTGGATTTGGGCAGCCTCGGGTTCATCGGTACATCACTGCCGGAAGACCTCGGTGGTCTCGGACAGGACTTTGTGACAGAAGGGATTGTCATGGAAGCCTTATCGCGTGAAGACCTTAATGTTGGCTACATACTGCTGTTAAATACTTTGAATGCCGGGATTATAGCCGAGCACGGTTCGCGCGAAATGGCTGAGAAGTTCGTCCCCGCGATTTGTAGCGGCCGGATGACGAGTTGCCTTGCCCTAACCGAACCAAGCGCGGGCTCTGATGCCGCGAACATCCGTCTTCGTGCGAATCGCAAAGGCGATACTTTTATATTGAACGGCGAAAAGACGTCGATTTCGATGGCGCATCAGGCAGACCTTGGCATTGTATTTGCTCGGACCGGAACCCAAGAAGAGCGGGCCCATGGCATTACTGCCTTTTTGGTCGATCTAGATCAATCTGGTATCAGGCGCACGACCTTTACGGATGTTGGCTCCGGCGTCGTAGGGCGTGGTTCCATATTCTTTGATGATGTTGAGGTGCCAGCGCAAAACATGATTGGCAACGAAGGCATGGGCTTCAAACAAGTTATGGGTGGGTTTGATTTTTCCCGTGCGTTGATCGGTCTTCAGTGTATAGCGCCGGCACAAGCCTCATTAGACGAAACTTGGTCCTATAGCCTCGAACGTGAAGCTTTTGGTAAACCAATTGCAGAGAACCAAGGCGTCACTGAGCCGCTCGCTGTTGCGGAAACTCAGCTAACAGCGGCTCGTCTATTATGCTACAAAACTTTATGGCTCCGAGACCAAGGTCGGCCGCATACGGCGGAAGCGGCAATGTGCAAATGGTGGCCGCCGCAAATCGCATTTGAGACCATTCATCAATGTTTGCAGCTTCATGGTCACGGTGGTTATTCGAAGGATATGCCATTTCAGCAACGCCTGCGCGAGGTTATGGGTTTGCATATTGGTGACGGTACAAAGCAAATACAAAAAATGGTGATTTACAGACGGAAACTTGCGGAAGCCCAGCAACGAGCTTAGTAGTCACCGCCACACAGTATGGGAGCAATTATAAAATGAAGCCAGTTTGCCTTGTTATTGGTGCGGGTGCCGGCATCGGCGGTACAGTCGGGAAGCGTTTTGCACGCGAGGGCTATCATGCGGTCTTGTGCCGGCGCACTGGCCAAGAAGGTCTGGACAAGATCGTCCGCGAAATCGAGGAGGCAGGCAACTCGGCGACAGGTTTTCTGTTGAATGCGGTGGATGCGGACAGTATTGAAAATATGATTGCTAAGGTTGAGGCGGATATCGGAGCGATCCAAGTCTTGGTCTATAATCTTGGGTCACAAGTCGGTAATCGGAGCCTTCAGGAGACCAGCTACAAGACGTTTGAAATGGGTTGGCGTTTGGCGACGTTTGGGCTTTTTCGAGCGGCGTCGACGGTTGGTCCACTTATGGAGGAACGCGGCAGTGGCACAATCCTTGTTACATCAGCGACTGCAGCCGTGCGAGGAAATAAGGGGCAGCACTCCCATGCATCCTCAATGGGTGGACGGCGCATGTTGTGCCAATCGCTGAATGCAGAATTAGGCCCGAAGGGGATTCATGTTGCACATATTGTGGTCGATGGCGCAGTGGACGCACCAGACACGTTAGGTAAGATGCTGGGGCCTGAGAAATATGAGAACTTGCGGGCGACACGTGGGCGTGAGCATGACGGCCTCATGCTGCCCGAGAAGATCGCCGATACCTACTATCACATTTCTCAGCAGCACCGCTCAACCTGGACGCATGAGATTGATATGCGGTCCTTTAGTGACATGCCGTGGTGGAATAGCTAATGGTCCAAAACCCCTGTCTCGCCTCTTGACTAGCCCGCATATTCATTTGGGGCTTTCGGAAGGCAGAGGCGTTGATTTTAAACCATTAGCACTTTTAAAATTTTGCAATATTTGCGGTTATAGGGCTGGAGCAAAAAGCTCAAAAGAAAACTTCAGGCGGGCGACCCATGAGAACTTGGCCAACGGCTTCGAAATGCGCATCTCGGGACTGTATTTGCTGTGATAAGGTATGAATGTCGCGAAAGCGGCGTTGAAAAATGCTATTCGCAAATATTGCATCGACGCCCGCCTGTTTGTAGATCCAGTCGGCGACTTCAATAGAGAGATGTATGGCGTTGGCCGTGGTGAGTCGGACGCGGGCCCGGTCTGCAATATCAATTGCTCCTTGGGAGCTGGCGCGGCTATAAATTTCAGCTAACGTTTCGAGCGCGAATGCGCGTGCACTGCCGAGTTTTGCCTCGGATTGGGCGACACCAGCTTGGATCGTGGCACTATCAGATAGTTTTTTGTAGCCGCGTGGTGTCTTGTGATCCGCAAGCCCCTTGAAATCGTCGAGCATGGCGTTGGCTATCCCAAGGGCTACGCCAGCGACGCCAACCGCGTAGATGCCTTGCATAGTAAATGCATAGAGTGGGTTTGGATCGCGCCGCGCTTCAGGAGCTTCGCGGGTGCCGGTAAAGGCTTCTTTTATGAAAAGGTTGTCGACGGTGTAGGAATCCGAGGCTGTTCCTTTCAGACCGATAGTGTCCCATGTGTCGATAAGTTCTGCTTCATCGGCAGGGAAAAGCATGGTTAGGATCGCCGATTGACCGAATTGGTTCTGGCGGAGAGTTCCGTCCGGCTCTTGAACACGGCAATGTACGCCCATCCAGGTTGCTTGTCTGCAGCCGCTGGCAAAATCCCATCGTCCTGTGACACGGTAGCCTCCTTTTTCTGTGGTCGCGATTGTTGCATTGGGAGGTCCCCAGGCGACCAACGCGTTCGGTGGAGCGAAAATTGTCCGTGCTGTTTCGGGCTCTAAATGCGGAGCTATCAGGGCTGCGCTGTTGGCTACGAATAAGTTCCAAGCGACCGAGGCATCGCACCGCGCAATGGCTTCGATGGTTTTAAGATAGAGGCCGGGATCGACTTCGTCGCCGCCATAGGCACGCGGTAAGAGCATACGGCCCAGCCGGGCACTATGAATACGCTTCATCAGGTGAGCAGGAATTCGGCGCGTCCCTTCTATCCCAGCCGCGGCGGCGGCGATAGCTTCGCAGAGCTCTGGATCGAGGG
>CEQO01158716.1_pt1 | contig 19679 bp, 24 predicted proteins | sample 531101 | NCBI WGS metagenome assembly CEQO01 (sample SAMEA2621272, study PRJEB7988) | marine metagenome | isolation source: saline water (ENVO:00002010), including
CACAAGGCTGAACTGCTGCAACTGATGCAGGACCAACTCAAAGACGACATCTCAACCGCGTATGCCCGATCCAGCTGAACTGTTAATTGCTGAACAGATCGCCCTTGAGCGTGAACAGATACGCAAAGGGCTGGATAAACTACAATCCAATACCAAGAAACTAGAGCAAAAAGATTACGCTAGTGCATCAGAGTATGGAACGTATGGCATCCAAGCTAAACTACCATCTGTCATCAACTGTATAAATGACACACGAAACCGCCTTGCAAGAGGCCAGAACGGGCCTGCGTTCCGTGAGATAAGGAAACATACTGATGACATCGAATCACTGGCTCTAGCGTCCATTGCGCTCAAGGTCACAGTCGATAAGGTATGTTCACCAAAACCTCGCAACTCACTACTTGCAACAGTAAATGCTGCAATTGGTAGAGCCGTACAGGATGAGTGTCAGATGCGACACTATGAAACAGAAGCACCAGGTTTACTTGAGTATCTCAAGAAGAAGTACTGGAAGGGACATAGCGGTATGGGTACACAGCAAAAGCTGAAGAATACCCGACAAGCTATGAACAATGCTGATGTACCAGCGTGGGAATCATGGTCCACAAACCACAACATAAAGATTGGTAACTGGTTACTTGAACAAGTTATCAAAGGAACAGGGTGGTTTACGATCGAATCCCAACGTCGCGGACGTAAGACTGAAAACTTTGTAGTCATTACAGATGAGTTCACTCGCATGAAAGATACCATCATGCATGACTGCGAATTATTTAGTCCGCTTGCGTGGCCAATGGTCACACCTCCAAAGGATTGGTCGCCTGATACACAAGGCGGCTACGTACTGAATGAGGTTATGCAGGGTCACGATATGGTCCGCCGGGGTAACAGCTCCCTATTACAGGGGGAGGAAATCTACGAGTTTCTTAACCGTATCCAGAAAGTAGGATACAGGTTAAACCCCTTTATTGTAGAAGTAGCTGAACAGTTAGAGAAGAGTGGGATTAAGGTGGGGAAGTTTATTCCTATTACTGAGATGCCACTACCTCCTAAACCTGTAGATATTGCAGAGAACAAAGAGTCTCGGCACTCCTACAGGCGCAAGGCTGCTGTCGTTAACAATGTAAATAGTCAAGCCTTTCGCAGGAGTTGTCGTACTCGTATGACGATGGAGGCTGTTAGGAGATTCAAGGATCGGGAACGATTCTACCTGCCGTGGTCGTACGATTACCGCGGAAGGGTGTATCCAATACCTGCATTTCTCACACCACAAGATACAGACTTTGGTAAATCATTACTTAGCTTTGCGGATGCTTCCTTTGTATTCCCTGAAGATGAGAAATGGTTGTCGTTTCAAGTAGCTACTACTTATGGTCTGGACAAGGCTACTCTTGCTGATCGTCACGATTGGGTTACTCACAATCACGCGTTAATTACGCGGGTTGCTACTGATCCAATTGGTAACATTGGCGATTGGGAGGAGGTCTCTGAACCGTGGTGTTTCTTAGCTGCATGTGAAGATTACTATGCTTGTTTTATTGATTGTTCTAGGCACTACACTCGCTTACCAATTGCTGTCGATGCAACATGCTCAGGGTTACAAATCCTGGCAGGTCTTGCAAAAGATGCCTCAACAGCTCGGATGGTTAATGTCCTACCTAGTGACAGGCCACAGGATGCCTACAAGGCTATCGCTGAAGCCAGTGTTGATCAGATCCCGGAACGATTGAGACCTTACTGGGATCGTAAAAAAACCAAACGATCGGTTATGACAATTTGTTATAACGCTAAACCTTATTCAAACCGTCAGTACATACGTGATGCTTTTACTGAGATTGACGTTGAAGTGAATAAGGATGAGCTAACACAGATTGTTACTGCTGTTCGTGATGCCATGAACAAGGTCTTTCCTGGTCCTATGTCAGTAATGAAATGGATTGAGGAGGAGGTCGCTAAATCAATCAAGAGAGGGGATCGATTCCTTCAATGGAAAACACCCTCTGGTTTTATCGTCCACCAAAAACTCAATAAGCTTGAAGTTGAAAGACTATCGCTCCAGTTACTGGGTCGATGTCAAGTAAGTGTGGCTAAACAAGGCGACGAAGTTGATATTAAACATCATAAAAATGCAACTGCACCTAATTTAGTACATTCACTTGATGCAAGCTTACTCCACATTTCTGCACTCCGCTTTCACGGCCCGTTGGCCGTCATACACGATTCGGTTTTATGCCGCGCTGGCGACATGGATTCTCTATCATCCGTCGTCAGAGAAACTTACCTGCACTTATTTGCAGAGCATGAAATCCTGAAACAGTTTGCTGATTCTATCGGCGCTGAAACTGAACCGCCTATGATCGGGGATCTTGAACCCGAGATGGTGACTAACTCTACTTATTTTTTCTGCTAATGTCTAAAGCCCCTTTTGTAACTGATGATCCTGTGCTGCTCGATGGTTTCCAAGCTATCCTGCAACCCGGTAAATTTGGTTACTCACTGACTGCTGTTGTGGACGCCAACATGGTGTCGCACCTTGAAGAAGATCGCACCGAAGTATTGAAGTGGTGCGAATCTAAACTGAAGAACCCCAAGCGTTCTACTCTGAAGCCTACTCCCTGGGAGGAGCTCGCAGAGAATAGCTACAAAGTTAAGTTCTCCTGGAAGGAAGACCGTCGCCCGCCCGTGGTTGACGCTGAAGGTACTCCTATCGTTGATGAAAACGTGCCGCTGTACAGTGGTTCCAAGGTCAAACTTGCTTTCTTCCAAAAACCCTACATCCTCAAAGATGGTGTTACCTACGGTACTAGCCTTAAACTCGTTGGCGTACAGGTTGTCGAACTTGGCGGCACCACTGCTGGTGGTGAAGCTGAGCTGAGTGACTCCGCTGTTGCTGAACTGTTTGGCAAGACTGATGGTTTCAAAGCTGACGCTGCTGTTGGCTTGACCAATAACGATGAGGATGCAACTGATGACTTCTGATTTTACCGTAACAAAGAATGCCGAACTCGGACTCTACGAGGGTGTATTCACCATCGATCTGCCTGCTATTACTGTCACCCGTTACAAGGCTGACCGCAACGATTTCAAATACGAAATGCGGCGAGCTGTTGGCGAAATTGTGGAAGAAATCGTAGAAAAAGCAATCGATGACTAACTTCCGCTCTGGTTTGGAGAAGAAGGTCGCTGACTTTCTCTCCGACTCTGGAGTTTGTTATGAATACGAAAGTGTTAAACTACCATATGTATTAAGCTGCAACTACTCACCCGACTTCATTTTGCCATCAGGTATTATGCTTGAAGCCAAGGGCCACCTTAGCCCGGATGATAGACGCAAGATGATTGCTGTTAAAAAGCAACATCCCGATCTTGATATTCGCTTTGTATTCCAAGCTCCTTACAATAAAATATACAAGGGCTCACGTACTACATATGCGAAGTGGGCTGAAAAGCATGGTTTTCCCTGGACACATTTTCGATCTATCCCCAACGAATGGCTGAATTAGAGAGTGAGTTTGTACGACACATACCATGTGATAACTGTGGTTCGTCTGATGCCAATTCGTTGTACTCAGACGGACATACTTTCTGTTTCTCTTGTCACACCTATCAACATGATGTCGAATCCACACCACAAATGACACATGACGTAACTATTAAAGGCGAGCCCGTACGGCTCAAGCGAAGGAAAATATCTGAAGACGTATGTACTAAATACAAAATTTACACCGATGATAATGTTCTACGTTTCTACTATACAGACAAGAGTGGACGTATCGTTGGATGTAAAGTTAAATCGAAGGACAAGACTTTCAAGTATGAAGGCAAGGTTGCTGGTGCCCTTTGGGGTCAGAACCTTTTCCCATCAAATGGAAGACGCGTAGTTATTACAGAGGGTGAGCTTGATGCTGCCAGCTGTGCTGTAGCTATGCCGAACTGGCCTCATGTATCACTGCCATCTGGTGCTGCCTCAGCTCGTAAGAGTATTCAGCAATCATTGGACTGGTTACAAGGATATGAAGAGGTTGTCTTATTCTTTGATAATGACGAGCCTGGCCGTAAGGCCGCTGAAGAAGCAGCTAGTGTTCTGCCACCCGGAAAGGTGAGCATCGCCCTGTTGGACGATAAGTATAAGGACGCTTCTGATGCACTTATGGCTGATGACACTGAAGCAATCCGCAAAGCAATTTGGGATGCAACAGAGTACCGACCAGATGGGATTGTCGATGGTAAAACATTACGATCTCTAGTAACAACACCTAGTCCTCCATCTAATCATGACTACCCCTTCCAAGGCCTACACCGGATCTTACACGGTATTAGGTACGGAGAGCTTATCACTATCACTGCGGGAAGCGGTGTTGGCAAGTCCTCATTCTGTAGGCACATTGCTACTTCACTACTGCAGAACGGGGAGCGACTCGGTTACCTGGCTCTTGAGGAATCAAATAGACGAACTGCACTTGGATTGATGTCGGTGGCCGAACATAAGGCCTACCATCTTGGAGAACATGAACACGATGAACTTGACACCGCATTCCAGCGGACTCTTGATAAATGGCAATTGTTCCTCTACGACGGATTTGGCAGCTATGAGCCGGACATTATCTACAATCGTATTGAGTATCTCAGTAGCGCCTTGGACTGTAAGGTTATCTTCCTTGATCACCTTTCTATTCTACTTAGCGGTCTCGACGGTGATGAGCGCCGTATGATTGATACCACGATGACTAAGCTGCGATCACTTGTTGAACGTACTGGCATCGCATTATTTCTAGTTTCACATTTACGACGTTCACAAACTGATCAAGGCCATGAGGAAGGAGCACGCGTCACACTTGGACAGCTCCGCGGAAGCGCGGCAATTGCACAGCTATCTGACGGAGTTATTGGCCTCGAAAGAGATCAACAAGACAGATCTGCTGACGCTAATACAACTGTGCGAGTCCTTAAAAATCGATACTCTGGCGAGACTGGCATCGCTTGCCACCTGAAATATAACCTTAATACATGCCAATTTACAGAGACTAATGAAGCTGAACCCAATTTCAACCCGTCAACCGATTTTTGAATCTAGTCCCTATAAACCTTGGGTACATCCTTGGTATGAGTATGAGCACCCATCGCTAGATTACTCAGAATTAAAGCGACCTAACCCTCCCACGCCCGAGATGGTAGAGCGTGCACAATTCAAAGACAAAACCTATTACTGGAATCACAAGTAACCCCAATGTGTAACAAACTGAACTCCTACGACGAAGCGTTGTATCAATTCGGTATTCGCTGTGAGGTGATTATTGCTATGGAACGAGGTAAGAAAATTGACTTCGAGTCTGCTTACCAAGAGATTAAGAAAGAATTACGTAACCTTAAAAAAGCTCGTAAAGCAGAAGTTGCGCGAGATGAATCTAGTATTTGACGTTGAAGCTAATGGACTTTTAAAAGATGTAAGTTCTATACATTGTGTCTGTATCTACGATATAGATAATAATCAAACCTCAATCTTCAACGACGTTGGAACTGGTGAACCTATAACAAGAGCAGTCACCATGCTTGAAGAAGCAGAACATGTGGTTGGTCACAACATTATTAACTACGACCTACCTGCTCTTAAAAAATGCTACCCATTCTTTGACTTTAAAGGTCAAGCAGTTGACACTCTTATCCTGTCTCACGTGTATCACGCTAATCTATTGGACATTGATAAGAAGCGCAAATGGCTTGACATGCCTGCTAAACTGTACGGATCGCACAGTCTTAAAGCCTACGGTTACCGCCTGGGTGAACACAAGGCTGAGATCGAAACAGCTTGGGATGCATGGAGTCAAGAGATGGAAGATTATATGGCACAAGACGTTGTTGTAACACGTAAATTATGGAAGCATTTCCTCCCCTACCTGAATGGCTCCAGATGGAGCACCAAGTAGCTACTATATTAACTGCACAAGAACAACATGGATGGTATTTTGATGAACGAGCTGCATGGGAACTTGCATCAGCTCTCCGAACTGAACTTGAAAACATTGATTCACTACTACGAAAGCGGTACCCTCTCGTCCCAGGACAGAGATTCACTCCTAAGCGAGATAACAAAAGCAAAGGCTACATCGCAGGTGCCGAATTTACACGACTGAAGGAGTTTAACCCCACATCACGGGACCACATAGCATGGATATTGAAGACACACAGCGGATGGATCCCAACCGCTTTGACAGCTACTGGAAAGCCTATCGTAGACGAAACATCTTTGAAGGATATTGGAACCGACCTGGCGCTCTCGTTCTTGAGGATGCTGGAGATTACGAAGATGTTAGGGATGCTCTCCGAAGGGAAGAACGCCTGGCTGAAGCTTGTTACGAGATCTAAACGCATCCACCACCATTGTAGTGTAGCTACTAACACGGGCCGTTGTGCCCACCGAAACCCAAACCTTGCACAAACGCCTAGTGACGAACGATTTAGACAATTATTTACCGCCACGCCCGGACAAATACTGGTGGGTGCGGACCTTGCTGGTATTGAGCTTCGTATGCTCTCCCATTATCTTCATCGCTACGATGAGGGCCGTTATGCGCACATTCTACTCACCGGCGACATACATCAAACCAATGCAGACAAAATTGGAATCAGTAGGAAACTCGTCAAAACAGTTACTTATGCCTTCCTCTACGGCGCTGGAGACATTAAAATTGGATTAAGCTATGATAAGCAACTCCCCCCTTCACAGGCTAAAGCAAAAGGCAAAGAGATCCGCAAGGCTTATATCGAAGCCATTCCGGGTCTTGCTGACCTACTTGCTGCTGTTCAAACTGCGGCTGATCGTGGCTATGTTAACGCGATTGATGGAAGACGACTTAACGTTGACTCACCGCATAAAGCACTCAACTTTCTACTACAAGGGTCTAGCGCATCTTTGGCGAAGAAATGGTTAGTCATAGCTAACGACACTGTTAAAGAAACAAACTTGTGTGCATCGCAACTAGCGTTTGTACATGACGAATTGCAATATGAATGCCACCCACCTCAAGCCGATGAACTTAAATTTGCTCTGGAACTATCCGCTACACTTGCTGGAGAGTTCTACAACATACGCTGTCCTATTGCAGCCGAAGGCAAAATTGGTGTAAATTGGGCAGAGGTACACTAATATGACACTACTAATTGATGCAGACTACATCGTCTACAAGGCCTGTGCAGCCTGCGAGACAGAGATTGATTTCGGAAAAGACGTTATCGTCGTCACCTCCAGATTCTCCGAAGTCATGGAAACAATCGAATCAAACCTCTATGACATCGCAAGTGATCTTGGATGTTTCGATGATTTTATTCTTTTCTTTTCTAGTAGCCGCAACTTTCGTAAATTACTCTATCCAGCGTATAAAGGACACCGTAATCGAAAGAAACCCTGTGGTTACCGAAGAGCGATTAACCAACTGAAGAAAGAGCACCACGTTATTATTCACCCATTCCTTGAAGCTGATGATGCTATTGGTATCTATGCAACAAGGCACCCTGGTAATATAGTCGTTTCTCCTGACAAGGATATGCGTCAAATCCCAGGAGATTTATTTGACCTGTCCGATGGTGTTATCACTATCACACCTGAGGAAGCAGAACGTTGGCATCTTATTCAAACAATGTCAGGAGACCAAACAGATGGTTACAGTGGCATCCCTGGTATCGGCGTTAAGCGTGCAGCAGCATTGCTTGACAAAGATGGCTGTACATGGGATACTGTAGTCAAGGCTTACAAAGCTAAGGGATTGTCGGAAGACGATGCTTTACTGAATGCTCGACTGGCAAAGATTCTACATAACGAACATTATGACGCCGGACGAAAACAAATCCTCTACTGGACTCCCCCCGATGCCCGTAACACAACCAACAATGGAGCAGGAGTTCGCACTGAAGCGGCTTGAAGACCTCCTACCTAAAGCTTCTAAGGATGACATTATTACCATCCTTATGGCACTACAACGACAAAACTACGCACTAACAAATACAGTTAAGCAACTGCTTAAAGAATGGCCCACTCCCCAGACTATTACCGACGCGGATCCATCGAAGTATGGGACTTTATTCGTGATCAAGAACTATCCTACCACTTAGGCAATGCGGTAAAATACATCTGCCGAGCTGGATACAAAGACAATTATGTCGAAGACTTAGAAAAAGCAATTCACTACCTCACCAACGAACTGAAATATGTCACTGCTCAGCAACCAAGCGATCGAGTTCCGGAACTCCTACGGTATACAGAACGATTTGAATCGACGCCTTATGCAGAAGAATTTGATCGTTGAAGAATTCAAAGAATTTATTGAAGCAGATTACAACATGGCTATGATGGACATCAGTAGCCGTGCTGACTGCCTCAAAGAACTAGCCGATCTAGTGTATGTTTGTGCTCAGTACGCTGAGAACATGGACTGGGACTTGGAGCAAGCATTGCGCCGTGTCCATAAAAGTAACATGAGTAAGCTCGATAATGACGGCAAACCAATTTACCGTGAAGATGGTAAAGTCCTAAAAGGACCAAATTACGAACCACCCAACCTGTCAGACCTAGTTTAAATAATGAGTATTTCCGATCTTGTAGCCCGAACTGGGCGCGTACAATCTTGGATCGATGATCCTACTTCCAGATTGCCAGTCAGCTGTACGGTCTATTCCGTAGAGGACAGCATCGAGGGAGAAAACGGTATTGAAGCGTCTTGGCGTTTTGTCAGCCATGCTCTGCGTTTTGGCGCAGGCTGTGCTGTCCACCTGACAAAGCTCCGTCCAAAAGGTTCTGAGAACAAAAATGGACTTGTAGCTTCAGGGCCGGTTAGTTTCGCTAAAATTTACAGTACCCTCAATGAAATTCTCCGTCGCGGCGGGGTGTACAAAAACGGTGCAGTAGTGTGTCATTTGGACCTCTCGCACCCTGATATTCTTGACTTTATCAACGTCCAACGTCACGAATTACCGTGGGTTAAGCGTTGTGTAAACTTAAACCAGACCATGTGGGATGAGTCGTCTCCCCAAACAAAGGACGACCTGCTACGTGGTATTCGTCAAGGCGACATCTGGTTAAACAAAATTAAATACGATAAAAATGGCAACCGGATTTATGGTAACGTTTGTTTGGAGGTTTATCTACCTTCCCGTGGTACTTGCTTGCTGCAGCATATTAACTGTGGCGCTGCTACTGTGGGTGATCTTGAGCCTGCCTTTGTAGAAGGTATGAGGCAGCTGTGTGAGCTGCACGCTAAAACAAACATCGAGGAATCAGGTGAATACCTGTCCCCAGAAGTAGATCGTCAAGTTGGTCTCGGTATGCTTGGACTTGCCAACATGCTGCGGCGATACAAAGTATCTTACAAAGAGTTCGGTCAAGGTCTAGAGGATCTGAACCGTGGCAGGCTGTCCGCTTCCGCTGGATACGCCCTCGCAGAGTCCTTCCAGAACGCCATCAAGGCGGCTGCAGAGGTGGCTCGGGACCATGGCATGGTCAGGGCATTTGCAGTGGCTCCTACGGCCTCCTGCAGCTACCGGTACAAAGATACTGATGGCTTTACTACTACCCCAGAAATTGCTCCACCTATCTCCCGCACCGTCGATCGAGACAGCGGGACGTTTGGAGTTGAGTCCTACGACTATGGCGAAGTTGAAATCGCTAGTGAAGTTGGTTGGGCTGCATACAAAAAAGTAGCGGATGGTTTGATGACGCTGCTTAATAACACGGGACTTCTTCACGGATACAGTTTTAACTCTTGGAGTGATATTGTAACCTACGACAACGAATTCGTCGAAGAGTGGTTAGCTTCACCGCAAACTTCCCTTTACTATTCCTTGCAGGTTATGCATGACACTCAAGACAAGAGCAACGTTTATGCTGCTCTAGATGAAGATGATGTTGATGATTACCTGGAGGAACTTCTATCCCCTGTTCCTGATTGTAATTGCGGCGAATGAACCCTTATACAAAACTACTTAATCGAAAGCGCACCTGGACTCCAGTACAGACTACTGCTGGTAAGGTGCGCGAAGGCGCGGAAGAAACGATTTACCGCGCCCTGGCCATACGGCACATGGAACTCCCCGTAGGAGATTTTATACAAGATGCTCTCGAAAATGATGTCCCTGAATCGGCGCGTGATCTACTCCTATCCAACGTTAAAGACGAGGAAAAGCACGACCTTGCTCTCGGTTACATCGCCAATTCTTTCGGGGTTGATGAAAAAGCTGAAGCCGAAGCCATCAGACTCAGAGACGCGTGGGTTGCTCATCCTGATCACACAATCCTCAAAGCGATGGTTGCCGAGCGTGCGATTTTTTTCGTGCTCCTCCCGTTCCTGCGATTTAATGGTGATCCAGGAATGCGAACAGTCAGTGCTGACATAAGCCGAGACGAACAAGTCCACGTTGCATGTAATTCCTTGGTTTCTAGGGAGCTGGGCTTGACAATTTCCCCCTCCCTTGATAAACTGCGTAAAGCTACCATTAACTGGATTATGCAGCCATTAGGTATAAATACTACCGATAAATATTTAGACAAAAAATTTTGGCTCGATCAAAGCGACTCTTTAATGTACGCAGGGAAAGCCGAAGGTCTTTTAGAAACACAGCGGGCCAGAATGCCTGCTTTCTTCGAACACTCTAATGTCAATCTCCCTCAATACGCTTGAAGCATACGGCATGACCGTAAGGACATTGCTCAACCAAGCTGATGAATCATTCCCCCCAACCAACCCCGGCCCTGGCGATAGTATGTCAACTATTATGTACCGGGCTGGACAACGATCAGTCATCGACTGGTTGAACAAGAAACTAGAAGAGGAATTTTAATCATGAGCAAAAAGCAACAACTTTATAACCTAGTCATGGGTGCCTACGCTGGACTGCCTGAAGCAGCAAGCGTCGCAGCTCACCACATGAATGCGGTCTCAGAAAAGAACGCACTGAAGCACTGGCAAGCGCACAGCGGTGGCATCCAAGCTGCTGCTCAGAATCGTCGCAACCAACTGCGGATGCAACAGATGCAACAACAGATGCAACAAGCAGCAGCAGCGGCACGCTCCCAGGCAGCTCCTGCTAAAGCACAAACAAAACAACTAGTCAGCACACTGAAGGCAGCTAATGCTGGTCCACGTGGTGCTCGATCTAAGACACAGAAACGTGCACAACAATCTGGCGTACGCAACACTAACGTGCTGCAAGCCAGCGGCTATCTCGGTGGTACTGGTGATAGCTCACTGCAAGCCAAACCAATTGGCGCATCAATCAACATGGCCTGATAAACAATGACCGCTCGTAACAGATACAGTCGCCTCACATCATACCGGCAGCAGTTTCTAGACGAAGCGGTTGAGTGTGCCCGGTTGACTCTACCTTACCTCATCATTGATGACGTAACTCGTACTACATTTAACAAGGTTAAAACTCCCTGGCAAAGTGTTGGTGCTAAGTGCGTGGTAACTCTGGCAAGTAAACTAATGCTTGCTTTGTTACCACCACAAACCACATTTTTTAAGTTCCAGATTCGTGACGACAAGCTTGGAGATGAGCTCCCAGCTGAAGTACGATCCGAACTTGATCTAAGCTTTGCTAAGATGGAGCGCATGGTGATGGATAGCATTGCAGCATCCAGTGATCGTGTCACGATTCACCAAGCAATCAAGCACCTTGTTGTGGGCGGTAACGCGTTGTTGTTTATGGGTAAGGCTGGTGTCAAACACTACCCGCTCAACCGTTATGTCATAGACAGAGACGGCAACGGAAATGTGATAGAGATTGTCACAAAAGAACTGATCCATGAAGACTTGCTGCCTGATAACTTCAAAGCTAAAGCACAGCAAGCAAGAGAAATGAACGGAGACACTGACAACAGTGTGTCCTATGAAAAAGAATGTGAAGTGTACACTCACGTAGTGCTGCAAGGCAACCGTTGGGTGTGGCACCAGGAAGCTTATGATCAAATCATTCCTGGTAGCCAAGGCAAAGCTCCTAAGGATGCATCTCCCTGGCTCGCATTGAGATTCAATACTGTTGACGGTGAGAGTTATGGACGTGGACGCGTGGGGGAATTCCTGGGCGACTTCAAGTCACTTGACGCACTGTCACAAGCACTGGTCGAAGGCAGCGCTGCAGCTGCTAAGGTGGTGTTCACGGTCTCCCCAAGCAGCATGACCAAGCCGCAGGCACTAGCCGCTGCTGGCAATGGTGCTATCATTGCAGGCCGTCCTGATGACATCGGTGTGGTGCAAGTTGGAAAGTCGATGGACTTCTCTACCGCTGCTGCCATGATTGGTGACTACGAACGTAGGCTACTGGAAGCATTCCTAGTAATGAATCCACGGCGAGCGGAACGCGTCACAGCCGAAGAAATTAGGTTGACTCAACTAGAACTTGAATCCAGCCTTGGGGGACTGTTCTCCCTGCTGACTGTAGAGTTCCTAGTCCCTTATCTTAATCGTAAACTGCTGGTGCTTCAACGTACCGGTGAGCTACCACGCTACCCCAAAGATATTGTTAATCCAACTATTGTTGCTGGCATTAATAGTCTTGGTCGTGGTCAAGATCAACAATCCTTGACTATGTTCCTGCAAACTATTGCATCCACACTTGGACCTGAAGCACTGGTCAATTTCGTTAACGCTGACGAAGCCATCAAACGCCTCGCAGCTGCACAAGGCATCGACGTTCTTAACCTGGTTAAGTCTATGGATCAGATGCAGGAAGAGCAAGAGGCAGCTATGCAACAGCAGCAGGACATGACGATTCTGCAACAGGCTGGACAGCTAGCCAAAGCTCCACTACTCGATCCCTCTAAAAATGAGAACATCCAAGAACCCCAGGAAGGAGACGCCGAAGACCTCCCCGAATCCACAGAAATCTGAAGAAACTAAAACTGTTACTGTGGATGGAAAAGTCAAACCAAATATTAAAGTAACTCGCCCCAATGTCTGAAATGCAATTTGATGGCAGTGTACCTGCCGAACAGTCAGAAGCTCAAGCAGCTGATGAAGCTAGCTCACTAGAAATTGGTGAGCAACTTTCTCAAGCTGAGAACCAACTTTTGGCTGGTAAATATAAATCCGCAGAGGATCTCGAACGTGGTTATCTGGAATTGCAAACTAAATTTAGTGAGCAAAACCCAAACCCTCAACAACCTGAACAGCAACAACAGTTTGAACAACCATCCTCTGTTGGAGACAAACTGGCTGAGGCATTTGAGGCTTACACAAACGAAAAACAATTCAACGCAGAAGCTTTTAACGATGTTTCAAAGGAAGACCTGATCAAAGCTTTCTTTGATAACTCAGAAGCTCCGGCTGATCTTTCCGACCAACAGATTACCGATGTTGTTGGTAGAGTTGGTGGACAAGAGCAGTACGAACAGATGATGAGGTGGGCAGCATCAGTCTTTCCTCCAGAAGAAATCCAACAATTTGATCAAATCATTGATTCAGCAAATGTGACCCAGATTAATATGGCAGTTGATGCAGTTGCCAAACGTTTCTTCGACGCCAATGGCCAAGAAGGTACTACCTTGACCGGTCGCCAAGCTATAAATAATCAATCTTATCGAAGTCAGCAAGAGTTGATCCGTGACATGAATGATCCTAAGTATGAGAATGATCCTGCTTATCGCAACGATGTCATGAACAAACTTGCTAACTCCCCTAACCTTGAATTTTAATTTTTAAATAAATGGCTGCTACTATTGCTACACGTCAGCAGTCATCACTGTGGGATAACTATCTCAACTGGGTGACAAGTACTGACAACCGACTTTACGTCGGACACTTCGGGGTCTTGATGATCCCCGCGTTGCTTGCCGCAACTACCTGCTTTATCATTGCGTTTATCGCTGCACCTCCAGTAGACATCGATGGAATTAGAGAACCAGTTTCAGGAGCACTCCTCTATGGAAACAACATCATTTCAGGAGCCGTCGTACCCTCTAGTAACGCAATCGGGCTCCACTTTTACCCCATCTGGGAAGCCAACTCACTCAGTGAATGGCTCTACAACGGAGGACCATACCAGCTTGTTGTCTTCCACTTTCTCCTTGGCGTCTTCGCTTATATGGGACGCGAATGGGAACTTAGTTACCGACTTGGGATGAGGCCCTGGATCTTTGTCGCATATTCTGCACCAGTCGCTGCTGCAACAGCTGTATTTCTTGTCTACCCTTTCGGACAGGGCTCTTTTTCTGATGGAATGCCGCTGGGAATCTCGGGTACCTTCAACTACATGTTGGTATTTCAGGCTGAGCATAACATTCTTATGCACCCTTTCCATATGCTTGGGGTCGCTGGCGTTTTTGGCGGTAGTCTGTTTTCAGCTATGCATGGTTCCCTTGTTACTTCTTCTTTGGTTCGCGAGACAACTGAAACGGTTAGTCAGAACCAAGGCTACAAGTTTGGCCAGGAGGAAGAAACGTACAATATTGTAGCAGCTCATGGTTACTTTGGTAGACTCATTTTTCAATACGCCAGCTTCAACAACTCACGCAGTCTGCATTTCTTTCTTGCTGCTTGGCCAGTTGTTGGTATTTGGTTTACTTCTTTGGGGGTAAGCACTATGGCATTCAATCTTAATGGATTCAACTTTAATCAATCTATCATTGACAGTTCTAACCGTGTCATTCCTACTTGGGCTGACATTCTGAACCGTCAAGGTTTGGGGATGGAGGTGATGCATGAACGTAATGCTCACAACTTCCCTCTTGACTTGGCAGCTGCTGAGTCCACTCCCATTGCTCTCACTGCACCCGCTATTGCTTAATGAACGACACACAAATCTGGCCCACCGAACCACGTATGTACATCGACGAAAACTCAGTCCCACATAACGAAAAAGCTGAGCGCCTTAACGGGCGCCTGGCTATGCTGGGAGTCATCGCTGCGATCGGCTCCTATGCTGTAACCGGTCAACTTATTCCAGGATTCTGGTAATGGCTAAACAAGGATTGTATGCAAACATCCACGCCAAGCGCGAACGTATCGCAAAAGGTAGTGGTGAAAAAATGAGGAAGCCTGGGAGCAAAGGTGCTCCTACGGCAGCCAATTTCAAACGATCTGCAAAAACTGCTAAGAAAAAAAATGCCTAAAGTTGGTGGTAAAAAATATCCCTACACTGCAGCGGGGATGAAAGCTGCAGAAAACGCTAAAAAGAAATCTACTAAAAAGAAATGAAAAACGCCCTCCTTATTATCTCTACTCTTGCCTTCGCTGCTCCCGCTGCAGCTGGTGTCTATGTAAACGTTGAAGCAAACCAAGGTTGGTCCGGTGAGGACTACCAAGGTGCTCTGCTCGAAACCCATGTGGGTTATGAGAATGCTCTCGGTTCTAGCTCCAGCTGGTATATTCAGGGTGGACCTGCTGTGTCCTTTCCTGATGACGCTGAGCAAGTTGGCGCTGCCTCTGGTAAAGTCGGCCTGAATGTCGGTGTTACTAAGCGTCTCTCCGCCTATGGCGAAGTCTCTGCTATCACCTCTGAAGGTCTCGAAGTCGAAGGGCTTGGAGTTGGGACTAAAGCCGGGTTTAAATATTCCTTCTAAGTAACGTACGTTCATCCAACATGGAAGAAAGCATCTACGAGCTACAATTTACAGTCACCTCTTTGCGAATGCTCCACAAGGCTGTCACCTTTGCCCACAAAAACTGGCCAGGTGGAGACCCAGTGGAGCAGCAATACTATGAGTATTTAAAAGATAGTCTGCAACGTGTACTCTTAGAGGAGACTTACATGCTGGACGCATAACACTCACACCATGGAACGGGGGTGTGATACTTCAATGGAGATTAACATGCCTAATGTTGAACTGCAAGCTCGACTCAAAGAGCAAAAAGCCGCTGACAAAGCAGCGAAGCTGAAGTATCGCGGCGTTACCTATCTTGTTAAAAACAAAGTTTACAGTTGATAGAATTTGTCCTTTATGCTACTATGTCTGAACAACAACCTCCACAAATATCCCAACAGGATTACAGAAACATCGATGCGGCTTTCACGTATCTGATGTCACCTCAAGTTGTTCAAGACTCTGGTGGCAGAATTCCACGACCATTCAGCGCACAAGCTGCGGCTGGTCTCTTAGGCTCTTGGGCTGTCGAGACCGGTGACCCCAACCTCATGCAATTGGATGTGGTTGAGCGTGGCTACGCTGCTGGTCGTGGTTTATCACAATATACTGGACCGCGTAGGAAAGCATATGATTCACAAAGAGAATCGTGGATGAGAACTGGGTTAGATCCTAACCTTATGAGTTCTCAACTACTTTACTTTGCACAAGAGTATGGTGGACAACATGATCCAAACGGTGCATCACTGTCTGGTTATACTAGAGCTTTCGATAATCCCGATCGCTTTGGTTCAGCTTCTGAAGCATCTGAATACTTTACTCGCACCTACTTCAAGCCAAGTATTCCTCATTACGATCGAAGGGCTGAAGAGGCAGAGCGTATGTATACAAGGTTCAAACAGAAACAGCTAGAGAAACGGCCCACTAGTATGGGCTACTTTATTTAACAGCTTGGGAGGCACCTCAGAGTCGGACCTCCCTTGCATTGGCATCAAGCCCGTACGCGGATACCTTGCTGCCGTCTAGACGGTGGGATAGACCACAATACAAATTGAATACTTCAAGCGCTTGAAGGTAAACGTAAACCTTCTTTTAAAACAATACAATGTCTAACCAAGTTGTATCCGGTATGTATGGCGCTACGCCTGCACTGACTGGATCTCTTACTTTTAACTCTAATACTCAGGGTTATGATGCTGGTATCCAATCCGGCAAATATTCTACGTATCTGAAGCTGTTCAGCGGTGAGCTGTTCAAGGCTTATCAGAACAAAACTATCGCCAAAGATCTCTGCACCCGCCGTACTCTTAAGAGCGGCAAATCAATGCAGTTCATCTTCACCGGCGTTCTGGATGCTTACTACCATACTCCTGGTAAGGCGATTCTCGGTGAGTCTACTGAAGCTAGTGGCACTGCTAACCAGCTCGACGTGGCTGAAAAGACGATCATCATGGATGATTTGCTGATCGCTTCGACTTTCGTTGATGACCTTGACGAAATTCTGGCTCACTATGACCTGCGCGGTGAAATCGCACGCAAGCTTGGCTACAGCCTCGCAAATGCATACGATAAGAAAATCTTCCGTGCTGCCGCTATTGCTTCCCAACAGGGTCGCGCTGTGTCTGGTCAGTTCGCTGGTGCTCGTATCGAGATCGGCAACGCTAACATCCAAGGTGCTGCTGGTCACGCTCAGAAGATGGTTGATGCATTCTTTGCAGCAGCTACTCGCTTTGATGAAACCAACGTGCCTGCTGAAGGACGTGTTGCTATTCTCCCTCCCGCTAGCTACTATGACCTGATTACTAAGGTTGACGCTGCACTGATCAACCGCGACGTGGTTGGTTCTTCCTTGCAGAACGGTGACGGTCTGGTCAGCATCGCTGGCATCAAGATCCTGCGCTCCAACAACCTGCCTACTGGCACTAGCGCTTCGACTCACACTGATGGTGAGAACAACGACTACAGCTTCGCTGCAAACCAGAACCTCCAAGGCATTATCATGCACAAGGATTCTGTGGGTGTGGTTGAGGCAATTGGTCCTTCCGTTCAAACCACTTCTGGTGACGTGTCGATCATGTACCAGGGTGATCTGGTCGTGGGACGCTTGGCTATGGGTGCATCTCACCTGAACTGTGCTGGCGCTGTCGCCATCCACGCTGGTGGTGATTCCTCTGGTGCCTCCACCGATCTGACTGCTACCACCGTCGGTACTGAAACCGCTGGTGTCGTCCTGACTGTCTGATCAAATTAATTTTTTCTCCTTGGGAGGCTCCTTAACTGGGGTCTCCCTTTTTTTATATCCAAAATTAGACAATGCCTAATCCTAACTATGCAGTGTCCACAGAACTGGATGCAGTAAACCAAATACTAAGCTCCGTGGGACAGGCTCCTGTCACTACGCTGGATATGCAAAACCCTGAGGTTTACACAACACTGCAGACTTTGCGTGAAGTAAGCCGAAACCTCCAAGCTGAGGGGTGGGTGTTTAACACTGAACGTCGTGTCAAGTTCACTCCACGTGCTGATAAGACTATTGCACTTGAGTTTGATATTTTACAAATCGATGCTAGTAGAGACATGCATCGTGACACGTACAATTTAATCCAAAAGAAACGTTTGCTGTATGATAAGTATAATCATACCAACGAATTTACAGAAGACATCTACTGTGATGTCGTTTACTACTACGACTTTAACGATCTCCCCTACGCTTTCCAAGCACACATTCAAGCAAAAGCTGCACGTCAAATCGCTCTGAAACTAGTTGGCGATCAAGAACTCGTTCGACTTCTCTCTATTGATGAAGAGATGAGTAAGCAGGCTATGATGGAGTATGAAACCCAACAAGGTGACTACTCAATGTTTGGTTGGAAAGACGGCTATAATACTTATAGCAGCTATAAACCCTTCCAGGCACTTGCACGATGACAACAATTACCCAGAAGATACCTAACCTGTTGGGAGGCATTAGCCAACAACCTGACGCTAAAAAATATCCCGGTGAAGTGCGTGACATGGTTAACGCATTTCCTGAGTATGCTCTGGGTCTGATGAAGCGTCCTGGCGCTAAGCTGGAATCCTCTCTTAGGGGAGCAGCTACCCCAGGAGGAACTGAAGGCACAAGAGAATGGGGAGCTACTGAAAAGTGGTTCGACATTAACATTGACGGTGTTCCGTATGTTGGTCAGATCAATGACTACGCAAACACCGGTGTAACAGGACATCATATTAATTTAAAACTTTGGTACAAGGAAAGTGGACTACCTAGAGCTGTTAGTTACGATGACTACTACAGCAACCCAGCTTATATCTCTAGTGGTTCCTGGGCTACATACGTTGCCAACATCAACTCCGAAGCTTCTGCTTTATCTTCTAAGATTTCTGGTCTGACAACTTTCCAGAATGAACAGAAAACTTACTACACAAATTATCAAGCTACTAACGATCAATTCAATAATATTTTTGATATTAGTACTACCTATAATTTGGGAGAGGTTTACCAGTTTATCAACAATGCCATCCTAGAAGACTCTAACGGTAACATTAGTTACATCAGAGATGGTGGTACGATGAGTGGTAGTCTACCTTCTATTCAAGCTACAGCTTCTATTACTCTTTCTGATAATCTGATTACTGAAATCAATTTAACAAGTGCAGGAGCGGGTTATGAAACTCCTCCAGCTGCAACTATTAGTGGAAGCGGTTCTGCTGCTACAGCTGAAGTTGTGTTAAATGAAACTGGTGATTTAAAATCTATTAATGTAACCAACGCTGGTGGTAATTATTTTGACATCCCAATTGTAAGCTTTACTGGTGGTCTGAAAGATTACAAAGCTACAGCTGTTGTCAATTGGTTCACACAGGAAGTAGTTAAAGTACTTGTAGAGGATGGTGATTTTATTGATCTAGCTGATCCTAATAATCGACGAGAAACTGGCTGTAATATAGGTCAGCATCCAAGTGGGTATGGTGGTCATGATGGTTCCTTTGAAGGTCAAAGACTGTTTCAAAAGAACGGGTTTGATGAATATGGCAACCCTACTTTAGTAACTAATGATGTAGAATTTTACAATACCGGAAGAGATCAAATGGTCTTTTCTGATGGATCTGG
>CEQO01160451.1_pt1 | contig 18930 bp, 17 predicted proteins | sample 531101 | NCBI WGS metagenome assembly CEQO01 (sample SAMEA2621272, study PRJEB7988) | marine metagenome | isolation source: saline water (ENVO:00002010), including
AGCAAATAATGAAAGGATAAATGGTACCTGAAGCGTAATAATTTTACCTATCAATCCTGCAAAAACTGCAAAAAATGTCATAGCAAGAGAACTAGCTATTGCGTTTCGTAATGGAATTTTCATTAGTCTATTCAAAATAGGTACAGTTAAAAATCCGCCACCAACACCAACCATACCGGCCATTAATCCCTCAGGGAAAAATATTGCTAAAATCTTATAGTTCTTAGATTGATTATCTCTTTCTTCTATACCTTCTCCGGAATTCGATAGCATTAATATAACTGCCGTTGTAGACATTGAAGCAAAAATAAATAATAGCAGTGTATCAGGCGACCATTTGGAAAGAATACCACCAATTAAACCCCCTACAGCTACTAACACACCTCCCCAAATGACAATAGTTCTATCAATTAAACCACTCTTTTTATAAACTAATGCTCCTGTGAAACTAGATACAAGACCTTGAACAAGAGATATAGCCATGACTTGCTTGATATCTATTGGTGGCATACCAAGGATTTGTGGACCATACAAAAGAAATGGAACAGTAACTACAGCTCCACTAACACCAAATAGGCCCGACAGCCATCCACCAAGAAAAGTTAATAATAAAACCACTAAATAAAGCAATATATCCATATCGTGGTAATAATACCATGAATTACTTTAAAATTTAGTCGAAAGAAATTGATTTAATCAGATAGTATTTCAAATATGTTATTAGAAACCAACGTCATTATTATTCTAATTTTAGTTATTTTATTTGCATCAACTGTGAAAACCACTGTTGGGTTTGGATTTGCATTAGTCTCAACACCATTATTGCTTCCGATATTAGATTTAACAATTATTGTTCCAATAATCATGCCTTTAGTTTTAATCAATGACTACATTATCGCCATTGAAAATAAACAATATTTGAAACCAGACAAAATTCTCCCTATTGCTGGTTCAGCAATTTTAGGGATACCACTAGGAATTATTATACTTTCTAATTTAGATATGTATGTCCTAAAAATTATAATATCTATAATAATTTTAATAGCTGCTTTATTTCTTTTTACAGGAAAAACAATAACCATTAAAAGGGAGAGATTAACCTCTATGTTTGCTGGATTTTTTAGCGGGATATTGGTGAGTACCTCAGGCTTATCTGGACCACCAATTACTATTTTTCTCATAAACCAAAAGTGGGGGAAATTAGATTTTAGAAATAATTTAGCACTTTATTTTTCAATCATTGATACAGTAACTGTAATATCACTTTTTATAAGTGGTTTTATAACTCGTGATACGTTAGTTGCAAATTTATTCCTTATACCATCAGTGTTAATTGGATATTTTATTGGGAAAAATATTCTGCCAATAATTAATCAACAACTTTTTAGGCAAATCATCATTGTAATAATAATGACCGGGGCATCTCTAACTTTATTAACAACATTAAGAGGATAATTCTTCTAAAACGTTGTCCACCACAGAATTATCAACATTTGAATTCACTTCGGCATGCCCTATCTCAGATAGTAGTACCCAATTTATTGATGAACCTACTGCTTTTTTATCGAGTGACATAGCTGATTTTATTGATTCAATATTAATATTATTAAAAGATATAGGTAAATCAAACTTTTTCAAAATAGATATTTGGCGCTCTAATATAGAACTATCTGTGATACCCATTCTGTTCCCTATCATCGCAGCACCCATCATTCCTATTGATACTGCCTCTCCATGTAATAATTGATGATATCCAGTCGCAGCTTCAAGACCATGACCAATTGTATGTCCATAATTTAGTAAAGTTCTAATACCTCTCGTTTCTTTTTCATCTTGAGAAACAACTTCTGCCTTTATTTGAATACTTCGTTTAACAACATCTGTTGTAAGATTAGGTTCCAAATCTAATAATTCTTGATATCTATTTTCAAAAACCTCAAATAATTGCTTATCTAAAATCAATCCATGTTTAATAGCCTCAGCCCAACCTTCCATAGTTTCACGGTGTGGTAAAGATTTAAGGGTAGAAACGTCAGCAATTACCACTTTTGGTTGATAAAAAGCACCAACAAGATTTTTACCTTCAGGTAAATCAACCGCAGTTTTTCCCCCAACTGAAGCGTCGACCATAGCTGCTAAGCTAGTTGGAATTTGTATAAATCCTAGGCCACGATTATATGTTGCTGCTACAAAACCAGCCATGTCCCCAACAACTCCACCTCCTAAAGCAACAATGGTATCGCGTCTTTGCGCTTTTGATTCTGCTAGCCAACTATACACATTAGATATTGAATCAAACGTTTTATTATGTTCCCCTGGCTCCAACTCATGAGAAAAAACTTTTTTACCTGTAGAAGCTATAAATTTTTCTACTTCTTCTCCATATAAGCTATATACATTTCTATCAGAGATTAGAAATAAATTACCTTGAATATTTAATTGTGAAAAGATTTTTGGAATATCGGCATATATATCCCAACCAGAATATATAGGGCAAACTCCATTGCTATAAGTTACCATCCCAGCTAAGTTAGCTTTCATATCTTTCTGAATAAACTTTGAAGCATCTAAATTAACAAAAGTATTGTATATTTTTGATACCTCTTCAGCAGATTGATAAGGTGTTAAATTGTCAGTATGGATAGTCCAATCAGATTTAGCATAATATTGTTGTCTTTTGTTTTTTATATTCATGATGGAATCTATACTTAAATTATCTTTAAGCACTGGTCGTATTTCATCTTTTGCATTTTCACTAGTAAGTCTATTGAATATTGTTTGTGGGGTTGCTTCCAAACAAACAATGAAACCATTAGATTTCATTAATTCATAATTATCATTGTTAGTTATAACTCCACCACCTGTGGCTATAACGAATTGTGATAAAGAACCATAGTATTCTAATAATTCACTTTCCTTCATTCGAAATACTTCTTCAGAATCTTCTGAAAATATCTTATCAATAGATTTATTGAAATATTTTACTATTTCTGTATCAAGATCTATAAATTTGTATGACAGTATATTGGAAACAATCGGCCCAATTTCCGATTTACCAGTACCTGAAAAACCAACTAAAAATATATTATTCATATACAAATATAAACCTTTTACTCTTTATGCCATGGTAATTTAGCATTAGGATCACTCCATAATTTAGCTAAACGTAAAGAAATAAATACTCCTCCTGCAAGAGCGATAATAATATGTAAATTAGTAAAATTATCAATTAAGGAATTAAATACTAGGTATAAAATAAATGCTAGCAACCAATTAAATAATCCCCACAATACATTTACTGTAGGTGAAGAAAGTTTACTAAAAACTGTCATGTGAGATTGGCCAGTCACTCCTTTGGTATAATGAGGAATACCATTAGCAATACAAGCTCCGATCATAAAAGCTAAGACAAAACCAACTATTTCTAAAATCAATTTATTACCCCTTAAATCAATTATTTATGAAGATAGGAAAGTAAATCACCAACATCATTATAATCTTTCACATCAGAAGGAAGACCTATTGAAATCCTAGAAGCATATCCTCCAAAACGTTCTTTTAAAGATGGACCTATTTCTTTATATGTACCAGAAACACTAAAGGTATCTACCATAGTATCATCAATTAAATTGGGCATTTCATCCCATTTTCCTTCCTTAGACATTTCATGTAATCTTAAACACGTATCTCCCCACTCATGCATATCCATAACGGTTTTATAACTACGGGTAGAGCCATAAAAAGATATTCTTTTTCTACAAATTTCTCTTTGCTGAGCAACTTGTTCCTCAGTTGCTCCTGTAGCAATCATTCCTCCACCTGATACTGAAATATCTTCTATATTTCGTCCTGAGGAATTCGCACCTTCTTCAATATTTGGTAAAATTATTTCATCAACATATCGTTTATTGTTAAAACTATGTAAAAGTATTCCATCACAAACATTACCAGCGACTCTAGTCATTGCTTCACCAACAGCAGCTATATAAATTGGAGGCTGTTCACAATCTAAAGGGCCTGGATTAAATTCTGGAGTCATCAACGTAATCGAATAATGTTTTCCCTGATAATTTAATTGTGATCCATTTTGCCAACAATCCCAAATTGCACGTATAGATTCAACATACTCCTTAATACGTGGTGCTGGAGCAGACCACTGAACCCCAAATCGTCGTTCATTATGACCTTTAACCTGAGAACCTAGTCCTAATTCAAATCTTCCATCAGACATTCGTTGTAAGTCCCATGACATATAAGCAGAAACCATCGGACTTCGGGCAAAAGCAATGGCTATAGAAGTGCCAACCTTTATTTTTTTTGTATGTTCTAAAGCCAAAGTTGATAACAAAAAGGAATCATGTGCTAATTCTCCAAAAGATATACCATCAAAGCCTAACTCTTCAGCTGCTTTAGCAAGCTTAGGAATATCTTTTAAATTATCTCTCGGCAAACCACAGTAAACTTTCATATTTATCTCCTTAATTTATAATTTTAACCATTGTAACATGTGGAATCCCCACCTCTAAAAATACATCACCCTGTACGTGATATCCATGATCTGAATAAAATTGTTTAACATATTCTTGAGCATCCAAAGTAATTCGTGTTATACCTTCATTGAATGCTATTTCTTCTAAATAAGTTAAAATTAATCCTCCTATACCAAATCTTCTATAATCTTTTCGAACAGCCATTCTTCCAATTCTTCCATTATTATTACCTTCTGGAATAAGCCTGCCAGTTCCAACAGGATAAGTATTAATACGAGCTATAGCATGAAAAGAAGTTTCATCTAATTCATCGAGTTCTTCTTCGCTAGGAACACCTTGTTCTTCAACAAAAACTTCAATTCGAATCGAAAAACAATCTTGTTGATCTTTTTCTGTAATAGCCCGCATTACTTTTGTGTTATTTTCCATTAGCACATTATATTCTACTGTCATAAAGATTAAATACCTAGAAAGAGAATGCTTGTCAAAAAACCATTTACAGGAGTAATCTTTTATAAATAATCTTAACAATATTGAACCGAAAGGCCATAATGCTTAGTTCAGAAATAAGAAGAAAATACTTAGATTTTTTTGAAAATCAAAAACATCAAATAATGCCAAGTTCTTCATTAATTCCTGCTGAAGATCCAACATTATTATTAACTACTGCTGGTATGGTTCAATTTAAACCATATTTTACTGGAGAAATTTCCACTGATATTACCAGATTCACCAGTTCTCAAAAGTGCTTCAGAGTAACTGACTTAGAAGAAGTTGGAGACGAAACTCATCTTACATTCTTTGAAATGTTAGGAAACTTTAGTATTGGTGATTATTTTAAAAAAGAAGCGATTATCTGGTCTCTTGATTTTGTAACAAACTATTTAGGACTAGAAAAAGAAAAGTTATGGGCAACTATTTATACCGATGACGATGAAGCACTTAATTTATGGATAAATGCTGGAATTCCAGCAGATAGAATTCGGAGATTCGGAGATTCTGATAATTTTTGGGGACCAGCTGGTGCAGAAGGTCCTTGTGGACCCTGTAGTGAATTGCATTATGATTTTGGTGGACCATGTACAGCAAATAATGATGATAATTGTGGACCAAATTGCTGTGCGAGATTTTTAGAATTATGGAATCTTGTCTTTATGCAATACTTTCAAGATTTGGAAGGAAATAGAACCCCATTACCTAATCCAAATATCGATACAGGAATGGGTCTTGAGAGAGCAGCAATGATTTTACAAAAAGTAAATTCACTTTATGAAACAGATTTATTTATTCCAATAATCGAAAAAGTTGAGGTTATATATAAAACAAAATATGGTTCTAATACTGATACTGATTATGCCATTAGAGTAATTGCAGAACATGTACGATCTGCGACTTTCCTTATAGCTGATGGTGTAGTTCCTAGTAATGAAGGAAGAGGTTATGTATTACGAAGATTAATAAGAAGAGCAATTAGATTTTCAAAAAAGATTTATCCTGAATCTAATGATTTATGCTTAAACCAAGTCTCAAAAACAGTCATCGAAACAATGGGTCAGCACTATCCTGATCTAATTGCAGGAGAAGAATTTATTTATAAAGTACTAGATCAAGAAGAACTACAGTTTTCTAAAATTCTAGATCGAGGATATGACTATCTCATGCAACTGATCGAACAAGGTATAAACAACGGTATTATACCTGGAGAAGAAATATTCAAACTACATGACACATATGGATTTCCAATTGAAGTCACCAAAGAAGTTGCTGAAGAAAATGGTGTTAATCTTGATACCGATAATTTTGAACAATTAATGGAAGGTCAAAAAACAAAGGCTAGGTCAAGTGCTGATTTTACTGGAGATATTGAAGCAAATAAGATATATAGCTCTATAAATTCTGAATCTTCATTTATCGGTTACGAGAAAATTGAGGGTAATTCCAAAATAATCGCAATTATCTCTAATGGTAAACAAATTGAGAAACTTGAATCTAAAGAAAATGGAGAAATAATTCTTTCTTCTACACCCTTCTATGCCGAAGCTGGAGGTCAACTCGGCGATAAAGGATATATACAAACTAAAACAGGTACATTTGTTGTTGAAGATACACAATCACCAATACCCGGAATAATTTCGCACAAAGGCTACGTTGCTAATGGAACAGTATTTACAACTGAAGATAGTTCAGCAAATGTAGATAGTATTTATCGACAAGGAACTTCAAGAAATCACACAGCAACTCACATATTACATAGCAGCCTTAGAGAAATATTAGGTACACATGTGAGGCAGGCAGGATCCAGTGTAGGTAATGATCGCTTAAGATTTGATTTTACTCACATTGGTAGCATGTCATTAGAAGAAATAAAGGCTGTAGAAAACCTTGCAAATACACAAGTAAGAAATAATCATTCTATTTCAACAAATATAACAACATATAGAGAAGCAGTCACTAACGGAGCTCTAGCTTTTTTTGGGGATCGTTATGGAAGCGAAGTTAGAATGGTTACAATAGCAACAGGAGAACCATTTAGTGTAGAGGTTTGTGGAGGAACGCATTTAGACAACACCGGACAAATCGGTTATATAAAAATAATCAATGAAACTAATATTGGTTCTGGTATGCGAAGAATTGAAGCAATATCTGGAGAAACAGCTTCTGAATACTCTATAAATGATCAATTTACACTTGCACGTATAGCTCAGATTCTTGAAACAAATATAACTACAATTGAATCCAGGCTTGATTCCTTATTACAGGAAAATAAAAACCTTAAATCAAGTTTAAATTCTTATCAACAAACACAATTTGTAAATCAAGCCAAAGAATTATCTTCAAAAATGAAAATTATCGATAATATCGAAATTATTACTAGTATGGTAAATGCTTTTACCCCACAAGATATAAAAAATATTGCAGATCTACTTAGAGATAATATTAAATCTGGAATTATTAATTTAGGAGCTATAATTGATAATAAACCTCATACCTTACTTATAATAACGGATGACTTGGTAGAAAAAGGAGCCATTGCAGTTGCAGCAATTAAAGAATCTTCAAAATTCTTACAAGGAGGAGGCGGTGGGAAACCCAATATGGCTACTGGAGGAGGCAAAGATATCTCTAAAATAAACGAAGCAATAAATATGAATGAAGAAATAATTATCAAACAACTGGGTGACTAATGGATCGTATACTAGGTCTCGATTTTGGAAATAAACGCATTGGAATATCGATTTCTGATCCATCAAATATTTTTGCATTACCACATGCAATTTATTTCAGAGAAAATATTCAAAAAGATATTGATCATATAAACTCAATATCTGAATCTAATTCAATATCTAAAATTATTCTAGGGCTTCCATTATCTTTAAGTGGCAATCAAAATCAACAAACTGAATCTACTTTAAAATTTAAAGACGCTTTACAAAGTCAAACAAAAATTATAATTGAAACTTGGGATGAACGTTTTACCTCCATTCAAGCCCAACGCACCTTTGAAAAACCAAAATCGAAAAAAAAATCAAAACAACAAAAACAATTTATTGATGACGTAGCAGCAACAATAATGTTGCAATCTTACTTGGATAGACAAAATAACAAAATATAAAGAAGCATGTAAAATGAAACTACAAGTTGGGATTATAGGTAATTCTATCAAACACTCTCTTTCACCTATAATTCAAAATTTAGCACTAAAAACCCATAATATTAATGCAAACTATGAAATTTGGGATACACCAATACCTGAATTAAAAAACCGAATAGATCTATTAAAGCAAGATAACGTACTCGGTGCAAATGTAACAATACCATATAAAGAGCAAGTTATTCCCTGGTTAGACAGTTTCTCAGATGAAGTAAAAACAATTGGGGCAGTAAATACAATCATAAATCGTAAGGGCCAACTACATGGAGAAAATACAGATTCAAGGGGTTTTATTAAAGATTTAACCGACAGGCATAATATCTCTATTACTAATAAAAATATACTTGTATTGGGTGCAGGAGGATCTTCTAAAGCTATAATTTATGGTCTCCTAAAAAACAACTGCCAATCAATTACAATTATTAATCGAACACAAGAAAAAGCAGAAGATATTGTTAATAAATTTTCGCACCTCGGCAATATTAAAACCCTATCTTCAAAATTTGATCAACCTAAAGATTTATCAAATTTTGATATTATTATTAACTGTACTTCATTCGGTATGAAACACAGTGAACTTGAAGGGCAATTACCTATACCACAGAATCTTGTAAAACAATGTCGGATTTTTTACGATCTTGTTTATAATCCTCCTATAACCCCAATTCTTCTAGAGATACAAAAGTATGGTGGCATCGGAATTAATGGAATAGGTATGCTAATTGAACAAGCAGGATTATCATTTAAATTATGGACAGGACTAGAACCACCTATTGATTCGATGTATTCAGTATTAAGTAAAAAAACCTAGTTTATATTTATACATTCGGTTAAGAAACAGTATCACTTGTTAAACTTTTGCCAAATACGAATTCTAGCTATCATAGAATTAAACTCAAATATTGATCAAAGCATTTGCAATGCCCTGATTTTTTTCTTCCTTTAGGAATGGATCTTTATCAATAAGATTTTTTGCTTCAAATCTTGCGATTTGCATCAATTTGAAATCTGTTTGAATATTTGCAATTTTCAGAAAATCATGACCACTCTGAACTTTGCCATGTTGCCGAACATTCCCTTCTCCGCGTAATTCCAAATCAATTTCAGCAAGTCTAAAACCATCGGATACTTGCTCTACTGCTTTAAGTCTTTCTAAAGAATCTTCTGATGGATCCTCAGCAACTAACATACAATAACTTTCATGTTTGCCTCTACCAACCCGTCCCCTAAATTGATGTAATTGCGCAATACCAAATCTGTCAGCCCCTTCAATAATCATAACTGACGCATTAGGTATATCAACTCCAACTTCAATTACTGGTGTAGAAACTAATATATCAATTGATCCTTCTCTAAAACTATCCATGACTGATTGTTTTTCTTCCATCTTCATTTTCCCATGAAGTAAGCCCACAATTCTATCTGGGAATATGTCTTTTTGTAATCGCATTTGCTCAATAATTGCAGCTTTTGCATTAATCGATTCAGATTCATTAATGAGTGGATACACGACAAAAGCTTGTCGACCTTGATCAATTTGCTTTCGAACAAATTCATACATTTTATTTCTGTTAATTTTATCCACAACTCTTGTTCTTATTTTTTGGCGACCTTCTGGAAGAGAATCTATTACAGAAGATTCTAAATCTCCATATATCGCCATTGCCAATGATGCAGGAATGGGAGTTGCAGTCATAGCAAGCATGTGGGGAATAGTGTTATCATCGATTCTCTTTTTAAATAAAGCATTTCTTTGATCTACACCGAATCGATGTTCTTCATCAACTACAGCTAAAGCAAGTTTAGGAATTATTACACGCTCTTGTATTACTGAATGTGTACCAATCACTATATCTAATTCTCCCGTTTCCAGCATTTCTTGAATTTTTTCTTTTTTTCTTTTTGGCATACTTCCCATTAAAAGCCCTATTCTATAATCTCTGTTATTAATTAAATTACTGACTTGTAAATATGAATCTACTTGTTTTAATTCATCTGATAATAATTTTTTTACGGTCAAAAAATGCTGCTCAGCTAATACTTCTGTTGGTGCCATTAATACCCCCTGATATCCTGCTCCAACAACAGACAACAAGGATCCTAATGCAACAACAGTTTTACCGCTACCTACATCGCCTTGTAATAATCTTCTCATAGGTTTATTTGAATTTGATAAATCGTGAATTATTTCTTTAATAACTTTCTTTTGTCCTTCGGTTAATTTGAAAGGCAAAATATTGATAAACTGTGTTAGGCTTTCAGTTATATTTGTCACTTTAATTGATGATATATCCTTTTCTATATCTGAACGATAATACAAAAAAGACATTTGTAATAAAAATAATTCGTCGAAAGCTAGTCTTCTTCTTGATCGCTCTAAGCTTGATAATGATGAAGGATAGTGCATTTGTATTAATGCTTCTCTCAATTTCAAAAGATCATTTTTAACAATAAGTGATTCTGGTAAATATTCCTCTATTTCAGAAGCAAAATCTCTCAAAAAGTCTCTTATAACTTTTCGTATCCTTGATTGTGAAACACCTTCAGTTTTTCCATAAACAGGAAAAAGCCTTCCTGAATTTAAAAATTTTTGATTTGCCATTTTAGCGTCAGCTAATTCCCAATCTGGAGATTCTAATGTTTTATATCCATTATGAATATTTGTTTTACCAGATAAAATATAAAGTTTCCCTGTCGATAATTGTTTACTTAAATATGTTTGGTTATACCAGATAACTTTTATTGTGCCAGAATGATCAGTAAATATTGCTTCTGTCGCTTTAAAATTTCTTTTATTACCCAAAAAGACTACTTGTGTTCCATCACATCTAGCCAAAATAGTAGAATCGTCACCTGGAGCTAATTTATCTATTGTAGTGATTTTGCTATATCTACGTGGAAAGTGATATAGCAAATCATTTAACTTAAATATATTTAATTTATTTAGTTTTGTAGCTAAAGAATTTGTAATTCCCTTGAAATATGTTAATTCTTGGTCTAACTTATTTACGATATCGGAAGGACTACTAGGATCTACTTGATCTAGTATCTGTAAAGTTTTTTTTACCCAAATAATTCTTTGTTTTTGATCAAGTTCAGAATAAACCACAGGATATAGATTATTATTCTTAAATTTCTCAAATAAAGGATTGATAGTTTCACGAAGTGACCATTGGCTTAGTAAACGATCTAGGCCACCAAATACAGATCGATCTATACATCCAGTATTTTTTTCTAAACTACATACTGCAATTAAGGACTCAACATAATCTTTAAGCGTACGATCACGATTTTTAAAAATAGACATATGTAACCTATGAACAATTTAATTTAATAATTATTCACCTACAGCCCCAGAATCTCTCAATTCTTTTATCTTTTTTTCTGAATATCCCAATGCATTTAATATCTCATCATTATTTTGACCTAACGTTGGAGATGGGTCATGTGGAACAAGGGGTGTTTCAGACATTTTAACTATAGGGCCTATCATTTTTATTTTTCCAACCAACGGATGTTGATGTTCACGAATGATATCATTTGCAATAACTTGATTATCTGTCATAAGTTCAGATACGAATTTTACAGGGCCACATGGAACTCCAGCACTATCCAAGACTTCCATCCATTCTTGTACAGTTTTAGTAAGAAATAGTTCTTCTACTTCTTTTCTAAGATTTTGAGTAAATGCAATATTATCTTCTTGATCAGCTTTGTAACCTGGTTCAAACCTTCGATCATAAATTCCTATAGCATCCGCCATTTTTTTTCTAAGTCTGTCACTTAAACAGGCTACAGCTATAACACTATCTTTAGCCTGATAGGTTCTGTAGTAAATCATTCTAATGCCGAATGCTGCAGGATTATTTAGTCTTATTCCATCAACATAATCATGGATATCACTGTAAGGAGCACCGCTTTCTCTCAATAAATTAATTGTTTCAATTAGCTCTTCTTTTGGTTCTTTATCAACCATTTCAACTTCTAAAAAACTTGTAGTCTGTAATGCTAATGCTGTTGCTAATAAAGAAGCTTCTATTTTTTGTCCTTTTCCAGTGATTGATCTGGCATGTAAAGCCGCACATATTGACATGCTCATAGTCAATGCAGTTGAAAAATCAGCAAGAGCAGTAGCACTTATAGATTGAGGTATCCCTTCATTAAGTTTACCATCAGCAGCCATCAATCCACTCATTGCCTGAATAATTATGTCGTATCCCGGGCGATAACTATCATTTCCTTCACTACCATATGCTGTATTTTGACAATAAATTAATTTAGGATTCATTTTTGACAAAGTATCATAATCTATACCAAGGTTTGCAGGAACGTCTGGACGATAATTAACGATAACAACATCTATCTCATTAATTAAGTCATAAATTATTTGTTTTGCAGAATCTTTATTTAAATCTAAAGTAAGACTTTTTTTTCCTCGATTCAAACTAATATATGTTCGGCTTTCATTTGGAACAATTGGTTGAGAAAATCTCCAAGGTTCTCCCCAAGGTGGTTCTATTTTTATTACATCTGCACCCATGTCAGATAAAAGCATACCTGCAAAAGGGCCTGCAATAATCTCTGAAAAATCCAAAACACGTATATTTTCTAAAGGACCTTTCATATTGTGTATCCTCCCATTTACATAAAAAATAGAATGAAGAACGTTATAATCGAATGAAGCAAGTATATAAGAAAATATAAACAACTTATAGATGTTGACGACAAAAATAAACAACCTATAATTATCAGGAGCTGTCAATCATACATTTTTTTGATATTTATCTAACAAAAAGAAAGAAAAATCATCTATGAAAATTTCCGAACATGTCTATAGAGTCCATATTAACGAAGATGATAGTCCATTTGGCACTTATCACCCAGGAGGATCAAGCATATATTTTATCGGTAATCCCAATACAAATATGGTGGTTATGGACACTGGAGAACATTATCGTAGTTGGACAGATCAAATACTTGCCTATCACAAAGAATTAGGCTCTCCAAATATTTCCAACATTTATATTACCCATGGTCACTACGACCATATTGGAGGAGTTGATCGACTTCAAAAAGAATTTCAATGCAAAGTTGGATGTCATATAAATTTAAAATCTAAATTGGAAATGATCCTAGAAGAAGGTATTGTATTTTCTATAGAAGATCAAGAAATATTAAAGGTTAATGATAATATCAACCTTTTAGCTCTCTATACACCAGGGCATGAAAATGATCACATATGCTATTTTTTACAAGAAGAACAAATTATGTTTACAGGTGACACAATATTGGGAAGTTCTTCATCTTCAGTAAGAAATTTAAAACAGTATATGAATAGTTTAGAAATTTTACTTGACCATAAACCCACAAAAGTTTTTCCAGCACATGGAGCTTTAGTAGAAGATGGAACAGCAAAAATAAAATCTTATATACAACACCGCCAAAAAAGAGAAGAACAGATTATTAATGCATTAACTAAAAATACTTCACAAAATGTTTATGAAATCGTAGATTTTGTATATCCTAAGGATCTAAACCCTAATCTTAGAGAAGCTGCTGCTCGAAATGTTAGGACTCATTTAGAAAAATTGTCAGAAGAAGGTAAGATAGAAGAAACTAGCCCTTTATATTCTCTAAATAATAACTGAAAAGGAGAAATGTATGTCTTTTACTAGAATTGATCATGTAACTATATTAGCCCCTGACCTTGATAAAGCTAGAGATATTTACTGCAATGGATTTGGAATGTCAGTTGATCAAAGTCGGACACCTATATCAAAAACTAATCCTGGATCCTTACCAGATGTAAACAGCCTACTAATGCCTATAGCTGAAATGTGTGTAGAATTTGCTACACCGATCACACAAAAAGGAGAGGCTCATGAATTCATTCAAGAAAAATCTTCTGGTGGTATACACCACTTGTGCTTGAATTCAGATAATTTAACAGAAGATATAAAACACCTTGAATCAAAAGGTATTAAAATCAGAGCGGATCAACTCGAAGGATGGAATGGGAAAACCCCAGTACTTTTGGATCCAAATACAACATTTGGACTACAGTTAATGGTTTGCTCATCAGAAGATTATTATCCACATCCTGCATACAGAGGTAATGGTAATTTTAATGGAATGGCCCATATAGGTATAGCTGCAAGAAGTTATGAAGAACAAAAATTTCTTTGGGAAGAATGTTTTAAATTACCACAAGACTATACAAGAGATCGAGGTGGTCCTCGTGAAAAAAATCCTGACGGAACTCCAAGACTTGGTCCCGATGATCCCGTATATCTCAAAGAATTCCCAATCGGAAGTTGTGTAATTGAAATTAGTATCCCTGCAGATGAAGATAGCGGCACAGCCAAATTCGTCGCACAGAGAGCATTGCAAGGAGCTGCTTTTCATCACATTGGCCCATGGTCTCCAAACGTCCATAAAGTAATTGATCAAGCTAAAGAGTATGGTATACAACAAATAGGAGCTGTCCCTGAACCTGGACTTGATATCAATTATGTTGCCTGGTTTCATCCTAAGACTTGTATAGGAACTCTTGTTGAAGTATGGAATCGTGCAGAACCGCATTGATTTAAGGAGATATAGATGTCAAAAAAGTCTGATTCAACCTTACGCATAGTAATGGTAGGAGATGTAATTATTACGGAGGCTATTGATCCTGAAATAGCTTTTGGAAATACTTTACCCATTTTACAAAATGGTGATATCACCTTGGCAAATGTTGAAGGAGTGATATGTGATGAATCAGTATCTTCTCTTCCAGGTAAAACAGAATCAGGCAGTGGAGGACATGTACGGATGCCCTCTGGTCCAATTGAAAACATATTAAAATTAGCCAATGTAAATGCAGTATCTACCGCAAATAATCACACTATGGATTTTGGAGAAGAAGGTCTTATTCAAACTCTCAATGCTTTAGATAAAGCAAAAATACCTCATGCAGGCTCTGGTATGAATATAAATGATGCACATAAACCTGTTTATCTTGAATCTAAGGGTAGAAGAATCGGATTTTTATCATATACTTCCTGCTATGTCCCTTTGACTTTTCCCGCCGGAGAAAACAAACCTGGATGTGCAGTAGTAAATGCACAAACCGCATACGAAGCTTCATATAATGCCCCATATCAACCAGGTTCAATTCCAAGAATAATTAGTTGGGCTAATCCAGAACATTTAGAAGTAATGAAAGAAGATGTACGTAAGGCAAAAATTAATTCAGATATAGTTATTATTAGTTGGCACTGGGGACAAACTGCAAGGGGTAATGCTCGATCTTTAGGTGTACCAGTAGAAATTGCTCCATGCTATGTCACAGAATATCAAGAAGAAATGGCTCATACTGCAATAGATGCAGGAGCAGATATTATTATGGGCCATCATCCTCATGAACCCCAAGGAATAGAAATTTACAAAGGTAAACCAATTTTCTACAGTTTGGGGAATTTCTCATTTGGAGGAACAGCAATTCGATCAATAGAGCGAGATTCTTGTATTGCACAGGTAGATATAGACAGCTTAGGTAGAAAAAGAGTTTCCATACTACCTATTCGTATAAGCAGTGAAAATATTCCCAATGTACTAACTCCTCGACAAGGTAAAAGTTTAATTCAATATTACGGAATACTTTCAAGAAAATATCAAACCATATTTAAAACAGTCGGAAAAGAAGTAGTTGCAAAAAAAATTAATACTAAAATTGAAGCTCCAGTTTACTAAACTAAGGATGAATAATGACTGAAACTTCGTTTGATTTCATCTCAATAAATTTGCCTAACCCTAAACCAAGGTCTAAAGGTGTCACTTGCGTTACTGATGTTATGTGGACAACCTCAATGATGGATGATTATCTCGATGATTTTGAAGATATTATTGACTGGGTAAAAATTCAAAATCACCGTAGAACAATTAGTACCTATGATGATAAATGGTTTTCGAAAAGAAATAAAACTTTAGCTAAACATAATGTTGGTTCTTATATAGGTGGTATGGTATTTGAAATGGCTTATGTACAGGGTAAACATCGTCAATTTTTTGAAAAAAATTTAGAGTTAGGATTTAGTGCTATAGAAGTGAGTGAAGATAGTATCCCTGATATGCCTCCAGGAGTACGTACTGATATTATTAAGGAAGCAAAATCAATGGGGCTCAGAGTGTTTACTGAAATTGGAAAGAAAAAGCCTGTTTCTCCAATGAAATCTGATGATGCTATCAAAGCAGTACTTGAAGATTTAGAGGCAGGTAGCGAGCATGTAATCTTAGAATCTGCAGAAACAAAATTACTACGAGAAAATAATATGATCGATGTATTGCCGACAATCGCAAAAGCTGTTGGTTTGGAACATATTTATTTTGAACTCCGTCGAGGTTACAATTTAGAACAACCTTGGATGGAATTATGTGAATGGTTAGTCCAATCACTTGGGCCAGAGATCAATGTAATGAATATTAAAGTTGATGAATGTGTTTGGGTAGACCGAATCAGATATCCATTAACAACCAACCAAAATTTACATTAAAAATAAGGAGATAATATGAGTAAAGTAAATGATTATTTAAAAAATATGGCAGAATCTAGAGCAAAAGTCATAGCTAAATTACAAAATGTTCCCGACGAGGCTATGACTTTACCAATACCAAATAGAGATAATATATCTGTACGTTTTATATTTTACAGACTAGTTGCTCATGAAATAGAACATACTATTCACCTAGCGAAAACTGTAAGATCTCTAGGCGTACATTTGAGTGAAGCAGAACAAATTCTTGAAGAGTTAGCTGAAAGTCGCGGAAAATTAATCGGAATGTTAAGCACATTAACTGATGAAGAGCTTGATACCAAACCATCTGCAGAAGATTGGTCACCTAGAGAAGTAGTTGACCATATACTAGAAGTAGAAGAAGGAAGTTATTCTGACCAAATAATCAATGCTTTAGAAAAATAATTAGAAAGTATCATTAGAGACTTGATTTAACAGATATGATTGTAAAAAATCATTGATATTACCATCTAATACAGAATTAGTATCGGTATCTTCATGCCCAGTTCTGTGATCTTTTACCATTTTATATGGATGTAAAACATAACTTCTAATTTGATTTCCCCATTCTGCAGATATGTGTTCACCCTTTAATTCAGAATGTTCTTTCTCTAATTCTTTCATTCTTATATCTAGTAGTCGTGCCTTCAATATTTGCATTGCGAGTTCTTTATTCTGTAATTGTGATCTTTCATTTTGACAAACAACTACAACTCCAGTAGGTAAATGAGTTATACGAATTGCTGTAGAATTTTTCTGCACATTTTGCCCTCCATGCCCTCCAGCCCGAAAAACATCTATTCGCAAATCATCATTATCTATTGTTACATCAACATTTTTTTCTGTATCTGGTAAAACTTCAACTAATGCAAATGATGTATGCCTTGATTTTGAAGCATCAAACGGAGATATTCTAACTAACCTATGAACCCCTTTTTCTGATTTCAAATTCCCATAAGACCATCGCCCCTTTATGGAAATAAGTACACTCTTGATACCTGCTTCATCACCTTCTGATAACTCGATTATCTCAGCAGAATAATTTTTCTTCTCTGCCCATCTTAAATACATCCTGAGCAACATCTGAGACCAATCTTGAGATTCAGTACCTCCGGCTCCAGCATGAATTGCAAGTATAGAATTGGAATCGTCATACTCTCCTGAAAAGAGTAAATTAAATTCTACAATAGATAATTCTTCTTCCGCCCTGGTAATTTCTTCAAGTAATTGTTTTTCAACCTCAACATCATCCTCATCTATGATTGAAGTTAATTCTACTAATTCACTAATATCTGACTCAAGGGAACGACACTTTTGAACAAAATTTGTTAGATCAGCTAAACGTTGCATTATCTCTTTAGCCAATGAAGAATTGTCCCAAAAATCCCCTGCTAATGTTTTCTGTTGTAAATCTTCAATTTCTGCATCTGTTTTAGGTAAGTCAAAGACGCACCATTATATCTGCAAATTTTGATTCTAAACTAACAGACCTGTTATTTAACTCTTCCATTTTAACTACTTCCTTATTTTTAATACCAACATAAATTATGCAATATATTAAATATATTAACAACAAAGTAGGTAAGCAAAATAAATGCATCTATTTACTTGCTTTAGAAAAACATTTCTATTATATTGTGAGCACTGTAGCAATTTTACTCAATGGGGAGGTTCTGATGACTGAACAACAGGCTATGTTAAGCCCTCTAACTATCTTAGATAAAATTAAAGAAAACAACGTTACTCATGTGATTTATCTGCCTGACAGTGAGACTAATCATTTATTCATTGCCATGGAAGAAGATCCAAATATTGAAGTTATCACTGTTGGAAGAGAAGCCGAAACAATGGCCATAGCAGCAGGTGTAATTGTTGGTGGGAAAATACCAGTTTGCTTGGTGCAAAATACTGGCATGATGGAATCTGGAGATTCTATTCGTGGCCTTGGACTAGACTGTAACCTACCAATAGTTATGATTATTGGGTACCGTGGATGGACTAGATGGGGTATAACTCCTGACTCAGCAGCAAGACTTACTGAACCAACTCTTAACGCATGGGGAATACAATACTACCTCGTTGAACATGACGGAGATGCTGATCGAATCACACTTGCATTTCAAACTGCAGCAGCAACTCAAAAACCTGTAGCTGTTCTCGTAGGTGATGAATATCACGGATTCAACAGAATGAATTTGGATGAAGAAAGAAAAATAATCAAAGAAGGATAATT
>CEQO01110772.1_pt1 | contig 18805 bp, 19 predicted proteins | sample 531101 | NCBI WGS metagenome assembly CEQO01 (sample SAMEA2621272, study PRJEB7988) | marine metagenome | isolation source: saline water (ENVO:00002010), including
AATCTAGAACCTTGTTGAATTGGACGAGTTTCAGTAGCTATAACTTTAATATTTTTACCACTATCTTTTGTTGCACGAATTACTCCTAATGCAGTACCATAACCGACAGTAGCTAATGCACCTGCATTACAATGAGTCATGATGGTATCATTGTCATTGAATAATTCTGAACCATTTTTCCCCATAGTCATATTGATTTGTATGTCATCTTCAGCCATTTTTTTTGCATGATTAACAACATCAATTCTTATTTGATCTACAGTTGCAGATTGCTGTGCTATTTCCATAATTTTGTCTAATCCCCATGCAAGATTTACAGCAGTAGGTCTTGTTTCAAATAAGATTTTTTTTGCATTTTGCATGTATGAAATTAATTCATTTTTTTCAGTGGCATTACTTTGTAAAGAAGCTAGAGCAAGACCAAATGCTCCAGAGACACCGATTGCCGGTGCACCTCTAACTACTAATGTACGTATAGCATCAGCAACTTCATTAAAATCAGTATACGTCACATATTCTAAAATATTGGGCAATTTTGTTTGGTCAATCATTACTACAGAATTATTTTTCCATTCAACAGTTTTTAGGCTCATATAGATTGCAAAGAATTAGGCGTATATTATTTTTTAATAATATGAACGAGTAGGTAAGTATTTTACAATAATTCATTGAAGAATCTAATTATGGAACTTAAAGATTTGCAAGAATTTGATGTAAAAAAAATGTATGAGACATATGATAAATGGCCAGAAATTGCACGAGAATCATATAAAAAAACACAAGTAAATTCCTCATATAACGAAGTTAATCGTATAGCAGTCTGTGGAATGGGAGGTTCAGGAGCATTAGGAGATTTTATTGCATCAATTTTATCAAAAGAAAAAATTCATGTATCAGTTATCAAAGGATATACACTTCCAGCAAATGTTGACAAAGATACATTACTTATTGCAATCAGCATATCGGGAGATACCGAAGAAACATTATCAGCATTAAAACAAGGATATGAGACAGGATGTAAAACAATTGCATTTTCGTCAGGAGGGAAGATGAAAGAATACTGTGAAAAGAGAAAAATTGATTTTTATGAACTCGAGATGATAAATTCCCCTAGAGTTTCATTTGTGAATTTTTTATTTCCAGTTTTAAAGATTTTAGAAAATATTGTAAAAATTAAAGAAAATGATATGAAGAATACATTAGTAAGTTTAGAAGAGACAAGGAAAAATATTTGGTCAGAGAATTTATCTAGTTCAAATAAAGCACTTGAACTAGCAGAGTGGTTAGAACCAACTCCCGTCATTTATTATCCATATGGATTAAAAGCAGCTGCAATTAGATTCAAAAACTCGTTACAAGAAAATTCCAAGATGCATGTAATTAATGAAGATTTGATTGAAGCTTGTCATAATGGAATTGTAGCATGGGAACAAAGTTCCACAAGTAAACCAATTTTCATTAGAGGAAAAGATGATCACCCACAAACAAAAAGAAGATGGGATATTTTGAAAGAGTATTTCAATGACAAAAATATATCGTTTAAGGAAGTAGTATCAGAAGAAGATAGTATATTTTCTAAATTAATTAATTTAATCTATGTTTTAGATTACACTAGCATATACAAAGCAACTTTACTCAAGATGGATCCTACACCAGTAAAATCAATAGATTTTATTAAGGAACGTTATGATTTTAAGCACATCTAAGAATATATGAAAGTAGGAATTATTCACGATATGACTGAAACAAAACCAATAAATCTGAAGAAGAGTATTTTTGATTCAATCGAATTAAAAATTAAGGATCCAATTTTAGGATTTGAATCGGTTGAAGAATACGTTCATCATATATTAGAAAAAGCGTTAGAAATACAAAATGAATCAGGTAAGAAATCTGAAGATGAATTGGTAGAAGAAAAATTAAAACAATTAGGATACATCTAATATAGAAAATGGCTGAATTGGAACCAGAATTAGCAGAATTACATAAGAAACTTGAACATCATATACTAGAACAAAAATCTAATTGGAAAAGTTTTGTTTATGCACAACAAATGAGTTTCTATCAAGGATTTGATGAGATAAAATTACCAGGATGTCGTCCAACTGAGCAAAGGCTAGAGAGATATGATATTAAAAAATATTTAACAACTGAAAAAGTGGCACTAGACATTGGATGTAATTGTGGTTTTCTTGTTTTACATTTATCAAAATTTTTGAAACATGTTGATGGTGTTGAAATAAATCCATATCTCGTAAATATTGGAAAAGATACACAAGAATTTTTGAATATCAATAATGTAGATCTACATCCATCCAGATTCGAAGATTTTAAAACAACTAAAAAATTTGATATAATTTTTTCATTAGCGAATGATGATACAATTGACGGTAATACAGAATTTACATTTGATGAATATATAAAAAAAATACAAGGATTGTTGAATGAAGGTGGCCATTTAATGTGGGAAACAATTTCCCCAGATACATATGATCCAGAATTATTCAAGCCAAAACGCCTAATTCTTGAGAAAAAATTCACTTTATTGGAAGAAAAAATGGTAAAATCAGAATATCCAGTAAATGTTCCTGAAAGAAGATTCTTAGTGTTTCAGAATAATTAATTTTTTTTACAGATGAAATTTGGTGAACGTTTCAATATACCAAAAAATCCTTTTTCATCTACTTCATCTTTAACAATTTTAGCCCATTCATCATAAAATGATTCTTTCAAATCCATTTTTCGAGGCTCCGTTGTTGATTTGATATATTCTAACATGAAATCTGAATCAGTAACTTTTAGAAGATCTTCATAGATTTCTTTTTGATAAGTTTGAAAATGTGAAGGTAATATTTTATCTGCATCTTCTTCTGTAAATCCATCAATATTTCGAACCATTGAATAATTATTATCAATATCATGAGAAATTGTATAAACATTAAGCATGTGTCTTTCACTGTTGGATGTTATCGAAATGGTTCCGTCTGATTTTGTCACACGTTTTAATTCAGAAATAGCTTTATCCTTATCAGATGCATGATAAATTACATGATGAGCCATAACTAAATCAAATGAATTATCCTCATATTGTAAATTCTCGATGTCAGCAACTTCGAATTTGATATTGCTATGATCCAATTTTGAACTAATTTTTTCAATCATTCCTTCAGAGAAATCTGTCAAAGTTAGATGAGAATTCTCAGGCAAACTAGAATAATTTTCAATCCAAAATTGACCGGTTCCACACCCAACTTCTAGGACTTTAATTGGTTTATCAATTTTGAGATTGTTCCAGATCCACTTATGAAATGACTCGGGATTTGTTCTAAATTTCTGATGAATTGCTATACGTGCTTCAAGATTTCCACTACTTTTGTACTGGCGTTCTTTCAAATATTTTTTATCAACGTCTAAAACCATTTTTTATTTATCTCCAATCTTGAATGTTTCAATGTTTTCACAGCCTATATGTATAATTTGTGCTTTTTCACCATCATAATTAATTTGGAAAATATCAGGCATGGTCATAGATTTCCATTGATCAAATCCAAATGACGGATCATAGTTGTGCAGTATCAAAGCAATCAGAGTTCCATGACATTGAACAGCAGCAGATCCATTTTCAGGCAAATCATTTAAGACTACTTTTAAGCCAGATATCGCTCTCTGAGTAGCTTCAGAACTAGATTCACCCCCAGGTAATTTTGAGTCAAAGTCTTCCCACATTTTCTTTTTTTCCTCATTAAGGTTTCTTCCTTCAGTATCACCAGTGATTTTTTCATGTAGTTCTTCAATAATTTTGATTTCCAAATTTGTTGCCTGTGAAAATGGTTCAATTGTCAAAATAGCCCTTCGTAAGGGACTAGTGAAGATTTTTTGGATTTTTGGTTCTACTTTTAACAAGATGTCAGATATTTGTTTGGCATGCTCTATTCCTTCGCTTGTTAGTCCACGTTCACGATCGCTTCCTTCAAGACTTGCTTTACCATGTCGTATAACGAATAATGTTTTCATAAAATTGGTGAAAATGATTGATATTTTATCTTTATGATATATTCGTATGAATGTTATTTGTTTCCAAATGTGCGATCAATTTTGATTTTAAAATTTTAATGTCTTCGTTTTCTGTATCATAGAGATTTTTTTCTTCATTAGGATCATCTACAAGATCATAAAATTCCCAAGTTTCTGGCGTATCATTGAAAATTAATTTCTTCTGGTTAAATCGTATAGCAAAAACATTATGTTTTTTTGGAGACGGCCAAGGACCGTATAAACCGCCAGTTTCAATAAATGATGGTTTTTCCTCAAGTTTTTCCTCATTAATTAATGGAAAAAGCGAATTTCCTTGAATTCGGGGATCTAATTTTTCTTTTGGATAAGATACCATTTCAGCTATGGTTGGAAGGAAATCAATATTCTGACATTGAGAATTAATAATTTTTGGTTTAGTTTTAGGAATATGTATTAATGAAAAAACATTCGCTGTGGAATCATAAACAAAAGCACCATAAAACATTTCACCATGTTTCTCACCTACACCAGTGCCATGATCAGCTTCAAAAATGACAATTGTTTCATCTTCTATTTTACAATCACGAATTGTCTGCAAGATAGTTTTCACATATTCATCTAATTGGAACATGTATGAAGTATATCGTTTATCATTTTCTTCTCTTTGTTCAAAATATTCATCTTTGTTCTCTTTATCTTTATACTTTTGAACAATATCTACAACATAATTTTTGTGTGGCTCAGTATAATGTAAAAATAGGAAAAATTTATCACGTGATGATATTTTTTCAATAACTTCAGAATGATGTTTTTTAAAATCAACTGTTTTTTCGTCAAATATGTTTACCTCATCAAAACCTTCGGTAGGAATAACAACATCATTAATTATATCACAACAAGTGTAAAATCCAATTTCGCTAAGAAATTGTGGAATTGTTTGTATTTCATTTTTTTTAAATCGGAACATATTGTAATATGCATTAACTCCATTTCTTGAAGGATACATGCCGGAGAACATAGCATGATGTGCAGCTAGAGTATAAGGAGCAACAGTCATCATATTTGAAAAAACAATACTTTCATCAGCATATGATTTTAGTGTAGGACAGAAGTCTACCTTATCTTTTCTAAATCCGTCCAAAGTTACAAAAATTATTTTTTTATGGGTCAATTTTCTTCACAAAATTTTTAATTCTACTCATGTTTTAAATTTATCCAGACATAGTTAGTTTTAGAAAGAAAATAAATTCTTTAAAGAATTTGTTTGGTTGAGATTTTTATATAATTCATAATCGCTTAAAGAGTCCAATTCTAACCATCCATTTTGGATTTTTATCGCTTTTAACTCACAGCCAACAGAAATTAGATAATTAAGAAGATCAGTCATATAGGAATTTTCAAAAGGTAAAGTTGGATTTAATGGATTGTTTTTATCTTTTGATAGTTTTTTTGCATCATCATAGTAGGTTTTCAGATCGTTAATTCCTTTATTCTTGAATTTCATTAATCCAATATACTGACCTTGAATTTCATCTATATTAGAAACAGGTTGGCCTAGATTTGTAATATTCCCACTTTCATTGATTCTCATGCTTTCAGCATCATTGAGTGGATTTTCAAATCTTAGTTTCCATACATCATGCCATTTTTCATCTACAATGACGGACATATCAGATTGGGAATCAATCAATTTCTGGACTATTCTTTCTTCAAAGATTATGTCACCGTAAGAAACAATTGTTTCATTTTTTAATTCATCTTTTGCACAAAAAAGAGTTTCAACCATATTTGTAGAATCGAATCTAGCATTAACAATTTTTTTTGTATTTGAATAGTTTATCGATTCGTTCTTGTAACCGGTAATTATGGTTATATCTGAAATTCCTAATTTCCTGAATGTTTCTATTTGCCAATCAAGTAACGACTTTCCAAATAATTTTACTAGACATTTTGGTGTTTCATTTGTTAGTGGTTTTAGTCTTTCACCTTTTCCCGCAGCTAAAATTATTACATTCAAGGTTTTTTCTCCTAGAAAAGTCTCTTTTTAAAAATACTATTTACTATTTCCTTATCATAATTTTCAGATCCTCTCTCAGGATGCCACATTAAACCTAGGATTGGCAAGGTGTTATGTAATGCAGCTTCAACAGTATTATCTTCCCTATGTATTGCAATAGGGGTTAATTCTGAACTCAAGTCAGAATCAAGAATAGTATTTCTATGAAATGAATTAGTGTTAATTTCTGAAGTATTTAGAATTTTTTCTAATTTTTTATCAACAATATCTAAGTGATGTTTTGTTCCTACATGTGAATCACTATTATTTTCTGTTATGCTACCACCAAAATATTGATTGATTAATTGTAGACCTCTACAAATTCCAAGTGTAGGAATATTTTTTGACATAGCATATTGTAAAAGTTCAGTTTCTGTTTTGTCTCTAACAGGATCTGTACCAAGATTATCTCCTCCAGAAAGTATTAAACCATCAATTTCAAAAGCGGAGAGATAGTTTTTTACATTCAATAAATTATTTGGTATATAAATTGGGATAATTCCAAGATTTTCTAAGAATTGTGGCCAATCATGACTTAATGCATCGCGAGTTTCATCGTAATTTTGTGCCTTCACAATACGCAATGAAATTGCAATACAGGGTTTATTTGAAATCATAATTTCCAAGAATGGCTTCGATAAATAGTGTTTTCCACATACTTTTTTCTCTTAGTAAGAAACCAATTATGCCAAATGGAAAACGTCTACCATTATTATTTAATGTCCCAATCATAAACAATCTAAAAAAATTCATTGTTCTGCCGCCGGATGTTCTGAACCTTGCATTAGCTAACAAAGTATCTGCACCATAATCAAATTTTAATGCAAATGCAAGACTATCAGAATCAGTAATTATGTCAGCATCATTGTTAGAGAAATCAGACTCGCGAATACCATCTAAAAGATTAAATTTTATAGGTAGATCTAAGTCTTTTAGATAGATTTTTGCTGTTTTAAAGAAATTGATTTTATGTAAAAGATAAACGAATGTCCAATTATTTTTGTCATGTATTCTTTCAAGATATTTTTTTGCACCAATTTGTAATTGAGTTATTGGGATTTGTGGTGATTTATCAAAAAGTATGTTATTGTTTGAAAGATCATTTTGATAAGACTTTATTGCATTTGTATTTTCATGATTTTCAGAAATTATCCATTTATCTCCAGGGTATAATATTATTGGAGTTGATTTAGTATTATTAATTATATATTCCTCAACAGAAGATATTGTATTCATTTCATCATTCATATAATTATTATCTACGTGTGAAAATCTAACAAAACTCGCAAATGGGATAATGTATTTTGTATGAAAAACTTGTGTTTGAATTTTAATTCTGTCCAATTTTTCTTCAGATGCCATCTTTCTTAACTTTTTATCATCAGGATCACCAATATGTGCAGCATAGCCAAACTGTGTTAATAATAAGTCAACATCACCTATTTGATTATGTATGTAATTTGCTTGAGTAACACTATCTACTCCACAATCATTTAAATTTAAAATTTTAAAATTTTCAATTTCAAGATACAGCCATGAATCATACAAAAGATAAGGTTTACAAATTACTTTGAAATCTTTTCCAATTTCATATGTTTTTCCATGCTCTAATTCTATCACATTAAATCCAAGTTGTTTACATTTTTTGGAAACTCGATGATCTAATGTATCTTGAAAAAGAACAGTAATTTCTTTTCTGATTTCTTCAGGAATAGATTCGAGTATTTTAGGTGAGAAATGATCAGGATGCTCATGCGAAAACCAGATATGAGTAATTTTTGCAAAATCATCTATTTGTAATTTTGATTGTGAGATCAACTCCCAGCTATCATTAAAAGCAGGACCAGAAATCCATGGATCAGTAATTAGAGTCACATCACCATGCGAGAAGATTACTGATGCATGATTAACAAATGTAATCAGAGGTTTCACAATAATCAAACAATAGAAAAATGACCTATTAAGATTTCTACAGATTTAATCAAGTTAAACAGTTACAAACAACCTAGATTATTTTATTAATTTCTTCGATGATGAACTGTAAATTTGAATTTGTTAGATTTGGATGCGTAGGAAGAGTAATAATATTTTTACTAAACATTTCAGTAAAAGGGATTTTATTTTTTTGGGAATAATAACTCATTTTATGAATTGGTTGATAATGAGTTCCAGTTTCAATTCCCTTATTTTTCAATTTTTTCCTAATTTTGTCACGATCCTTAACTAAAATCCAATAGAAATGATATGAGCAGTATTTATCATAAGGCATTTTCGAATCAATGTTTATTTTTTTATAATATTCTTTAGCAATATTTTTTCTAACATTATTTAATTTAGTAAGCTTTGTTAGTTGTGCAAGACCAATTGCTGCAGAAAACTCATTCATATAATAATTCCATCCAAGGTTTTTTACATCATAGCTAGTTTCAACTCTATCAGTTATTCCACACCATCTTGTTGAAAGAATATTTTTTTTAATTTCTTGTGAATTTTTTGCGTTAATAGTAACTAATCCTCCACTTGGCATAGCTAAATTTTTCACGGGATGGAAACTAAAGCATACCATATCACCATGCGTTCCAATATTTTTTCCCTCATATTTTGAACCAGCTGCATGTGCAGCGTCTTCGATTGTTAGAATACCATATGTTTTGGCTAAATTCAAAATTTCTTTTAAATTACATGCAAGACCACCAAAATGAACAGGAATTATCGCTCTAGTCTTTTTAGAAATTTTATTTTTAATATCATCAATATCTATGCAACCAGTTTGAGGATCAATATCAGCAAATACTACTTTGTGTCCAGAATATGTAACACAATGCGCAGTACTAACAAAAGATAAAGATGGAACAATTATTTCTCCAATATTTTTTGGAATTGCTGAAACTGCAAGATGTAATGCGGCGGTACCACTATTCACAGATACGCCTGTTTTTGAACCAATAAATTTAACAAATTTTTTTTCAAAATTATTTACAAAATTTGAACCTGCTCCGGATGCCCAACTATGAGATTGCAATACTTTGTAAAGGTTGTTTTTTTCGTTTTGGTCAATGATTGGATCAAATAATTTAATGAAATTTTTTTTCATACAAATTATGTTGTACGATCTAATTAATATTAATTACAACTCTTTTCAAGGTGAAGAAATTATTTGATATAAGAATTTGGACACATTTTGATTATATTGATATTAGCGACTAAAATAATTCAGATTAATGCGTATCTGTAAAGAGTGTATTCAGCCAGATACAAGACCTGGTATTTTTTTTAATGAAGAAGGAGTATGTGGGGCATGCTTATGGGAACATGAAAAGAAAGAACTGAATTGGAATGAACGGGAATCAGAATTAATAAAAATTCTTGAGAAAGGTAAAACAAAGAACGCATTGTATGATTGTGCCGTTGGAGTTAGTGGTGGAAAAGATAGTACTTTCCAAGCGATCACTGCTAGAGATAGATTTGGACTGAGATGTCTTTTAGTGAATTATCAACCAGAAAATATTACAGAGGTAGGGAAAAAAAATATTGAAAATTTAAAAAATTTAGGATTTGATGTAGTAACAATTAGGCCAAATCCTAAGATAATGAAGAAACTAATCAAACATGATTTTTTTTCAAATTTGAATCCAGTTAAACCAACTGAATTTGCATTATTTTCATCAACCTACATTATGGCAGAAAAATTCAATATTCCTTTAATTATACAAGGAGAAAATCCAGGATTGATTCTTGGTACGAGACTGACAGGAGTGGGTACAGATTCAAATGCATTAAAAGCAAATGAATTACAAACGTTATCCTCTGGATGGGAATCATATTCAGACGTAGACGGAGTTACAAAAGAGGATCTATTTTGGTTCCATTACGATAGGAAAAAATTAGAAGAAATGGACGTTGTGGGAATCTGGTTAAATTATTTTATTAAAGAATATTCTCAAAAACATAATGCACAGTTTTCAGAGAAATATGGGTTATCAAAAAGAGAATCAGATTTTGACCCAAATTCTATAGGAACATACAATCCATACTTTGCATTAGATTCAGATTTAGCTCAAGTGAATCAATTATTAAAATTTTATAAATTTGGTTTTGGGCAATGTATGGACCATGTATGTTATGATATTAGAGAAGGCGACATGAATAGAAATGAAGCAATTGATTTAGTCTTCCAATATGATGGGAAATGTTCTGAAGAGTATGTTTTGAATTTTTGTAATTATATTGATATAACAATCGACAAGTTTTGGGATACTGCTGAAAAATTTAGAGGGGACGTGTGGATAAAAGATAGTGAAGGGAACTATAAAAATAAAGTTTGGGAAGAGCTAAAAAAAGAAAGATAAACCGTTCATACAAATGATTAATAGAATTAATAAGAAATGAAATAAACAATATTTATTGATTGGGTGTATAATTCAAGCACGAGTAAATTCAACAAGATTTCCAAAGAAGATTTTACAGAATTTAGATAAAGAAGATAGAGTGTTAGAATATGTTATCAATCAAGTAAAAAATTCAAAAAAAATTAATCAGATAATCATTGCAACTACATCATTAAAAGATGACGATATTGTAATCGATATTTCAGAAAAAAATGGCTGCAATGTTTTTAGAGGTAGTGAGGATGACGTGTTAGATAGATATTTTCAATGTGCAAGGAAGTTTGAATTAGATGTAATAGTTAGAGTTACATCAGATTGCCCATTAATTGACCCTCAGATAATAGATCAGGTAATTGAAAAATTTGAATCTGGAAATTTTGATTATGTGACAAATACGTTTCCACGTACATTTCCAAAGGGTTTAGACGTTGAAATTTTTTCAAGAGAAACCTTAGATAAAATGTGGAAAAATGCAGAATTACCATCTGAGAGAGAACATGTTACACAATTTATTTTTAATAATAATGAATTTCGTATTGGAAATGTAAAGAATGATGTTGATTTATCAGATATGCGCTGGACTTTGGATGAAAAAGAAGATTTAGAATTTTTAATTTCAATAATTAAAAGGAATAAAAATAAGCCAATTTTAAAGGATGAGGTATTGGAGATTTTATCAAGAGAGCCATCACTACAAAAAGTAAATTCAGACATAGATCCTGATCAGGGTATCAAAACATCAAAAAAGAAAGATATCGATTTTCTAAAAAGAAAACATGGAAAATAATTCTTCAGGGAAAATTTTTGATTTGCTCAATATTGCGTAAAGCTTGATTCATGATCTTGAATTGAGAAATATCAAGTGATGTTGATGCATCAAGACTCTTAGAATCAGTTAGTTTGACATGTTTTTCAATAATTATTTTCTTTTGATGATCAAGTCTCATTAAACCAGAGAACAGTATAGGAACCGATATGCCCAGAGTATGGTCTGATAATCCAGTATGTTTTAATGCATTTTTCCAATTCATTTTTTCAATCTTAAGAGGATAATCAGATATGCAATAACAAAAAGTAGTTTTGTTTTTTGATAATGTCTTTTCAATAAACTTTCTATTTCCCCCCATTCCCATACTAACAATTACGGGTTTCCTAGTCTTATTGACAGCAGATAGAGTTTCTAAAGAAAGTGGATCTTTTAGAATACATGTTCTTGATGCAATTTTATATTGTTTAATGTTAAGTGATTCCAGAAAATCAACAGCGTCAGGGTAAAATACCGAACAAAAAAAATCAATACCAACTTCATCTGCAAATTTTTTAAATTTAGCAGCAGTTTTTGGGGATAATTCAGTTTTTTTAATTTGTTTTAATAGAGGATGAGATGGATAAAGATCTTCAGCTCTCCACATTTGAAATTTTACAGCGTCAGCTCCAGCATCTTTACATTTTTTAATTATTTTTTTACCAATTGTTAAACTTCCTTCCCAATTTGAACCAATTTCAGCAATGGAAAAAATTTTCATAATGGAATACTTATACAATCATTATTAAAAGATATTAATCATGAACATGGAAGATTTAGAACTTAAGAGTGTCACAAAGACTGATGTGAGATTTCTTTATAATCAATTGAAAGAAAGAGATCCTAAGATCAATATATCACATAAGAGAATGCCAAGTTACAGTGAACATACAAGATTTGTATTATCCAAACCCTATTCAAAATGGTACATCATATATTATAAAAATAGAAAAGTTGGTAATGTCTATCTCAGTAAAATGAATGAAATTGGAATTTTTATTTTAAAGACAATTAAAGTTAAAGGACTTGGGAGTTTAGTTTTAGAACAAGTATTAAAAAAGAACCCAAAGACTCGTTACTTAGCAAATGTTAATCCTAAGAATATCAAATCAGCTGAATTTTTTAAAAAAAATGGTTTTAAACTAATTCAGCATACATATGAATTGACATTTGATTAATTTCAAGAATGAAAATAACTTAGACAGTAATATAATCCTCTTTCATATTTGTCTGGATGTCTTTGATAAATAATATGAGAGCCAATTTCAGCATTATTCCAATTTGCATGTCTAGGACCATCTAAAATCCACTTTAGTAAACGTAAATCTAGTTCAAGTTTAACAAAATTTTTAATTTTTTCAGATTCTTGTGAAGAAATTATTTTAAATCCACCACCATCACATGGTAATAAAATATTTTCAGAGTCAGAAATATGGATAATGATTTTTGTTTCAGAAGAGAATTGTAATTCTTTACGTTTTTCTTCAAAATGTTCATAAGCTTTAGGTATTTTTGAAATTATTTCCTGATAGGTTGGAAACTCTTCATCTTCGTAATCTAATTTTTTTTTGCTTAGTACTTGATCGATATAGTTATTTTTTTCTTCGAGTTTTATAGGAGTGTATTTTTTTGAAGATATTTCTTTAGAAATATCGAAATATTCTTGAGAATTGAGAATTATACATTTGTTTTTTAATGAATTAATCTCTGAGATATTAGTAAAATATTCAAAGGCTTCTTCCAACTCATATGCACCTTTATTCGAATTCAGATTAGATAGTTTTCCAGATAGAACATATCGTCCTGCGAAGGGTAAAAAATAACGAGGATTAAGAAGGTGAACATACTTTTCTGCATAATCAACGTACATTTTCTGTAATCTTTTCTTTTCAAGGTCCTTTTTATTGTCAGATATTTGGAAACATTGGGGAAACGCAGATGCAGAAGTATATCCTACCAGCAACATGTCAATTTTTGGGTACTGTGCTTTGACCTTTAAAGTAGTTTGATTTGCTAAAAGAAATGGACAGTCGTTTGTATTGACAATTACTTCATCACCATTATCAAATACGGCCATTGAATCAATTGATGTAGAGCCAAAATTATTTTCAATCATTGAACAACCAAAATACTTGTGACATAATTCAGGATTACAATCATCAGCAGCTAAGATGTTTATATACAATTCATCTTTTAGATGTGTTCTTTTATCATGATCTAATTCAATCACAGAAAATCCTAATGATTCTATAATTCGTTTAAGAAATTTTGCATGGTAATTATGAATTAGAATTGGAATAGATTTCCTCATTTTTTTCAGGGTTTTGATGCTGGAATGATCTGGATGAATATGACTTAAATAAATAAAATCAACATTGTCAAAATCTTCTGGTTTAAAATCTAATTTTGGGTAATGACACCATGAACCATAATATTCACCATCAACAAGCCAAGGATCACATAAAATTTTGGTATTTTTATGTTCGATAATTACTGATGCAGAAGTAAGATATCTAACTTTCATATTCGTTTTATTTCAAGACATCATAAAAATATTATAAATTATTGATGTTTTTTTGTAATTTAAGAAGTTCATTTGCCAATGATTTAGCGGCATTTTTATGATTATTAAGATAATCTTTAAGGAAAATTCTTCCATTTTCTATAATTTCATTTCTAAAAGTTGAATCATTCAAAATCCTTTGTATTTCTTCATTTAGATTATTTTCATGTGATATAGATATCACAGCATTATGTTTTTCATATGAAAAGTCATAAAATTTATTATCTAAAACAAGATTGATTACAGGTCTTTTTAGAATTATGGATTCAAGAATAACAGTTGAAGGATCAAATCCATCTGGAGAAATTACTAGAACTAATTTCGAATTATTAATTAATTCATGAATTGGTTTTGTATTTGAAATGAGAATTCGAGGATCAATTTTTTGTATAGCTTTTTTAATTAAATTATTATGATCAATATCACCAGGATGTAGTTTAACAATAATGTTAGAATGTTTAATTTTTTGTAATTGGTGTATGACTTTTTTCAAAACTAGTTCATAATTTACAAATGCATTGGTGCTATAATGACCAGCTACCTCAACAATTGGTCTTGGGCACAGTAAAATCGTGTCATTTTCAGACGGATTATAGTTAATAGAATTATTGAAGAAATTATCATGTCGTGGACTTCCACAAGTAATTATTCTATCTTCGGAGATATTTCGTATTTCTGTAAGATAATTTTTCTGAACATTGCCCCAAACAGCAATTTTATGAGGAAATAGTGTATAGCTACTTAAAATATCATACCTAGAAATTTCTTTTGTATAATTAGCAAATGCATGTTCCAGCATTATAGATATAGTATTTTTATTTACAAGTTTAAGAATAGTTTTTTCAGTCTCTCCTACTGCATTTAGAGATAATACGTAATCAATCTTATTATTACTGAAAAATTTTTTTATTCCAAAAGTTAATTCAAGATACCAATCTAATCTTTTTTTGTATGTTTGAATTAATTCAGATTTTATTAGATCCCAGAATTGAATATCTTTAATAGAAAAAATCGGATATGTATTATTTGATAATAAGAAATCATCTAAGATTTTTGAGTATTTTTTATTTTGATTAGCTAAGAACTGTAATTCGTCTTTATTTAGAATGTGTGAAGTACTAAGAACTTTTGAATTTGATTTTTTTAGCACTGAAATTGATTTTTTATTCCAAATTGAAGATCGTCTATTATTAAACATCACAATTTGAGAATTACTAGTTTTTGAGATCTGATGGATTAATTCAGAATACTGTGAGGGATTGAATTCTAATAACAAGACAGAACTTTTCTCTTTTGAATCACTAGCCCACAATTGGTTTATTGAACAAATTATATTTTCAATCAATGATTTTACTTTTGTATAAAAATTTCTTGAAAATTTTATAGACACAGGAATCTTCCAGATATCAGATTTAACTTCAATCTGGTCAAATGTCATTCCACTTTCTTTAGAGCCTGTAATCTCAACAAAATCAATATCTTTAGAAACAAGTTTTTGAGCAATATCGATTATTTGCTTTGGAGCAATAATTCTTTTTGGCGATTTATTTTCTAAAATTTTTTGTAGTGTAATAATTTCACGTAATTTCATTATCATGAATGTGTGGAATTCTGTATCATCCAATATACTGAATAAATTAATTCCTTCAAATTCCATTTTCCGAAAGACATCATTTTGATCATACCATTCATAGAGACTGACAGTTTTATCAAATACTAAATTAGAATCAACTTCATCTAGAAGGTTATCGGCAATAGTATGTTCCACTGAGAGATGTTCAAGAAATTTATGCACTTTGTAATTCATTGAAAAAATTGTAAAATTTGAGGAGAGATATTTTGAAATTTCCTCTTTTGAAAAGCCAATATTATTTAGAAAAACATAGGTTTCTTCCAACAAAATAAACCAATTTTCGTCAATTAATTAGTTTGCTACAATATTAAAGGTGTATGATGTTTGTTATCAGAAAACTATAACTTGTCTTATTCAAAAAAATCATTGAATAATGGATAATTCATCAAAAAAGAATGTTTTGAAAGATCTCTCAACGATTGGTATTTCTGACGTTGTGGGTATGGGCATGGCAGCTGTATTCTGGTTCTTTATTGCTTCTCAAATTGAAGTTGAAGAATATGGGGAATTACATTTCTTTATTGCAATTGCAAGTTTTGCATTTATTGTTGCATTAATTGGTACACAAAATGTCATTACAGTTCTTACTGCAAAAAATATTAAAATTGAATCAACTCTTTTCATTTTATCTTTAATTTTTGGAGGTATAGCCACAGTTATTGTATTCATATTCTCCGAGAGAATAGATGTAGGGTTATTAGTTATTGGATTTATCATAAATGATCTTGCAATAGCATATTTGATCGGCAAAAAAAAATTCTCAAGTTATGGTAGATCAATTATAATACAGAAAGTTTTAGCAGTTGGTTTAGGATTAGTCTTTTATTATAGTTTTGGCGTGGATGGAATTATACCAGCTTTAGTAATTTCTTATATACATTTTTCAATTTTTATTTACAGAGGAATTAAAAATTCAGGATTTAATTTTGAAATAATTAAATCAAATTCTAGTTTTATAATTAATAATTGGACTTTAAATTTACTTGGAGTTTCTAGACATCATTTAGATAAAATCATCCTAGTACCAATTCTAGGCTTCACTGTAATGGGAAATTATGCACTTGCATTACAATTTTGGGCAGTTCTTGTAGTATTTTCAAATGTTTTTTTCAAATATATATTGACATATGATTCAAACTCGGTTCCAAATAAGAAATTAAAGTTTATTGCAATTCTGATATCTATTGGGTTAGCAGTTTCTGGAATGCTCATTCCACCAATAATAATTCCAATTTTCTTTGAAAAGTATACTGAGGCAATAATTGCAATTCAAATAATTAGTTTGGGAATTATTCCACAGGTAATTGATAAAATATATCTATCAAAATATCTTAGTTCTCAAAAAAGTAAAATGGTTTTAGTGAGTAGAGCTGTATCTGCAGCCACATTAATTGGTGGAATACTATCATTAGGCCAAGTATACGGAATTACAGGAATAGCTATATCGTTCGTCTTATCACTTACTATTCAAACATGTATAATGGCTTATGCAAACTTTAGAAAGATAGATTGATTATGGGGAATTAATTTTTGTAGATAAATTATGGCTATATTAAATCAGATTTATTGGCTTGCGTTGATGGGTCCATACATAAGAAAAATTGTTAAGAATAAAATTTCATTAATGCTAGGAATAGTTTTTGGACAAAATGTGAATGTAAAATTCAATAATGGAGATACATTACAAGTCAAATCTTCACAATATTATCATCTTCTATGTGTTTTAGGTGCTTTAACTTATTCAACATCATTCTCAATTGATTCAAAAAACATGATTTTGATAAGAAACGATCTCATGAATGAGTTTACTGTAAAGTTTAATCCACTATCTATTGAAGATGGCAATCTGATAGAATTGTTGTATTGGGGTCCTAAGTATGGCGCAAATTTTATCTCTAATGATGAAGATATCGATGATTTCCGTGACAAAACATTTAGAATTTATTCACAAGATGACAAAAAAATTATTGAAAATCGAGAAGGGATAAAATTTTTTCTCAGATATATCCAAACTAATAATACAATCACTGAAACTTTCATCAGAGGTCTACATCACATTAATTCTAAGATAGATTTTAAAGATAAAATTGTGATTGATGCAGGGGCAGAATGTGGCGATACGCCTCTATTTTTTGCAAGTAAGGGTGCAAGAGTATATGCATTTGAACCAATAAAAGAGCATTTCGAGGCAATGGAAAAAAATTTTGGCTTGAATAAAGAATTATCCAAATTGATAACTCCTGTGAATGCAGCAGTAGGTAAAGATGAACTATTAACATTTTATAGAGATAATTCTGCAGATATCGGAACAAGTGCCTCATTTGTTTATAATAAACATGGTCCAAACGCAAGAAAATCTGAAGTTCAAGGAATGAGTTTAACATCCATTTTAAAAAAATATAATATTGATGAAGTAGATTTATTAAAAATGGATTGTAAAGGATGCGAGTTTTTTATTCCTGATGATGCATTAAAACATATCAAACGAATAAAAATCGAGTACGTCGCTAGAGGAAAATACAAAGTTGAGGATTTATTGAAACAGCTTAAACAGTCTGGTTTCAAATGTACAATGTATAGAGATTCAGATAGTAAGAATTCAAGTAATATTGCGGGTTACTTGTATGGAACTAGAATTAGTGAATAATTACTTTAGGAAAAAATTAGTCAATGTATGAATTATGACAATATTTTATAAGTAATGATTTTTGAATTCATTTATGCCTAATTTTGAAATGGATTTATCAGTTCCAACAAATTCAAAGAAATTATTTGAATTAGCAATTGATTTTGAGAATTTTAAGAAATTTAGTCCTGCACAGATTAAAGATATTTCTATAATTGAAAAATCTGATGATGTAATTACAACTGAAGAAATTTTAACTTTTAAAACAATTCTTAAAGATATAGAAATAAAACAAAAAACAAAACATACAATAGATTATCCTTCTTTAATTAGTAATGTGATTGAAGGCCCATTTAAAAATACAAATCTAAATATTGAATTTATTGAAGAAGAACCGATTAAAACTAAAGTTTCTATTAATGCGGATGTAAAAATTAGTTTAAAATATTCAATGTTGTCTCCAATTATTTCTAGATTGTATAAAGGAATTATTACTGGATTAATCTATAAAATGACAAATTCTATTTTAAGAAATGATGTCACATAATTATTGGGAATGGAAATGACAGAATCAATGCTAAATTGGGATTTTATACAAACAAAATCGGAAGAATTCAAGACCAATAAACCATTTCCATATGGATTTGTAAAAAGTCCAATTAAACAGCAACTATATGAAGAACTATTATCAACATTTCCTACAGTAGATGAAAAATGGTA